>Ga0268283_1001452_pt1 | contig 11645 bp, 10 predicted proteins | sample saktaG_13_FD_190140 | JGI IMG/M metagenome (GOLD analysis project Ga0268283, IMG submission 190140) | Saline water microbial communities from Sakinaw Lake, British Columbia, Canada - sak_2013_06_06_36m | ecosystem: Environmental > Aquatic > Non-marine Saline and Alkaline > Saline ... | reverse complement strand
TACGCAATTTCCCCCAAAAATCTATTTCAAAAGACGTACCTAGCTGAGCAATGTAATTATTACGTGGGTTATTACCAAAGACCGGGAAAGCGCCTGCTCCAGTCACGCGTGATCGGGCCGCTCTGGTATCTAAATTTAGCGTTGGGAAAGTTTCTGCCCCCACTTCACGCATTGCAGCATCAGCTTCTTCTATACGAGCAACGGCAAGCTTAATATCTGTATTATTTTGCTGCGCCATCGCGACCAAATCATTCAGTGTTTTATCTTGATATAACGTCCACCAAGTATTGGCAATACTACTAGTTATTTTATTGTCAGCAGCTTCTTCACTAAATTGTGTTGGCATCGCCACAGCAGGTCGCTGATAATCTGGGCCCAAAGATTTACATCCTGAAAAAAGCAGGAGTATTAAAACCAGTGCAATACGCTTAGTGGTGTTGAAATTCGAATGTAACCTCACGGCGTTTCCTTTGCATTTATTTCCATTTCCAACTGCCCATGATGTCTAACATGCTTACCTGTTAGCCAAGTAAAGAATAGTGGGATAAATATAGTAGCGACAAAAGTCGCTAACAGCATCCCACCGAACACACCAGTGCCCATTGACCGGCGCGCTGCCGCGCCTGCACCAGATGCAACCACTAATGGCAGAATGCCTAATACAAATGCCATGGACGTCATGACAATAGGCCTGAATCTTAATCGTGCAGCCTCTAGCGCCGCCTCTGCCACTGGCATGCCCTGTTCCATTTTTTGGCTAGCAAATTCTACAATTAAAATTGCATTTTTAGCGGCCAAACCTATCAACGTAATCAAGCCAATTTGAAAGTAAATGTCGTTCGGCATACCCCGTAATAAAACCGCCAAGAAAGCGCCCGCAAGCGCAAACGGCACCGCCATAATGACCGCAAGCGGCAATGCCCAAGTTTCAAACTGTGCCGCTAAAATTAAAAACACCATAATAATGGCAAAACCAAAGGCGAACATGGCAGCTGAGCCCGTACGCTTTTCTTGATAAGCTTGTGCTGTCCAAGCAATTTGATAGCCATCTGGCAAATTAGCTTGGGCAACACGCTCAACTGCCTTGATGGCATCGCCAGAACTGATGCCAGGCGCACCGCTACCAAACACTTTAGCTGAAAGTAAACCGTTGTAACGCTCCAATTGCTCAGCACCCACCATGTTGCTCACTTTACTTAAAGCAGATAACGGAATCATATTGCCGTTAGGCGCCAAATTATTAGGTTGACTACGTACATAGACTTTCCCTAAGTCTTCCGGCTTCATTCTAAATTGTGGTTCCGCTTGCAACTGCACTCGATAAGTACGTCCATTTTTATTAAAATCATTGACATAGAAAGAACCCATGGTGCTTTGTAGTGTCGTATAAATATCTGAAATTTTCACGCCCTGAGAAATGGCTTTAGCCTCATCCACCTCAATCATTAACTGTGGCACAGTGGGACGGAAAAATGTTTTGGGCGGTGTCAGTGAAGGGTCTTTACTCATGGCATCCATTAAGTTATTCATGACTGCCGCAAGTTTAATAGGATCAGTATCACGTTGACTTTGCACATACACTTCAAAGCCTGCCGCAGTGCCTAAGCCACGAATCGCGGGCGGATTTACCGCAAAAGCTAAACCATCAGGTTGACTCATACCAATCCCAAAAAGCTTACCCACAATTTGATCTGCCGAAGTCTCACGTAAACTCCAGTCCTTTAAACGCACAAACATAGTCGCGGCGTTAGTTTTGTTGGCGCCAGTTAGCAACTCCAAGCCATTCACGGCAAATTCATGAGCGACTGCAGGATCTTTCGCAATACCTGCGCGTATATTTTCTGTGGTTTTCGTCGTGCGACTTAAAGTAGCTCCATCAGGCATAACAACTATCGTCACCACATAACCCTGATCTTCTGCCGGCACAAAACTACCTGGTACCTTCATGAACAAGAATAGACACGCAAGCAAAATGCCAGAAAAGGCTAGTCCACCAATAATTTTATGTTTAAGTGTTAAAGCTACAGTATTGGTATAAAAATGTGAGAATCGAGCAAAGCCCTTATTAAACTCTTTGAAAAACCTGTTTTCAGGGTGTGTTTTTTGCAAAATCATGGCACAAAGTGCTGGGGTTAAGGTTAAAGCCACAACACCAGAAATCACTACCGCAATAGCGACCGTCACGGCAAATTGGCGATAAAGCTCACCAGCAATGCCTCCTTGAAAAGCCACGGGAACAAATACGGCGCATAACACCAAAACAATTGCTACAACCGCCGCAGAGACTTGGTGAATGGATTTAATGGCTGCAGGTAATGGCGCTAGATTTTCTTCTCGCATCAATCGTTCGGTATTTTCCAACACCACAATCGCATCATCCACCACAATACCAATCGCCAAAATCATAGCAAACAGTGTTAGCAAGTTAATCGAGAATCCAAATAAGTACAAACCGGCAAAAGTACCAATTAACGAAATCGGCACCGCGATAATTGGAATAAGCGTAGCACGCCAACTCTGTAAAAATAAAAAGACGACCAACACCACCAATACCAAGGCCTCAGCAAATGTCTTGAACACTTCTTTGATAGTCGCTTTAACGAAATCACTGGTGTCGTAAGGAATGGTATAAGTCATGCCTGTTGGGAAGCGTACTTTGAGTTCTTCAATTTTGGCCTTAATGCCTTTGGCCGTATCAAGCGCGTTAGCACCTGTCTGCAAAAAGATTGGAATTGCAACACCAGGCTGCCCATCCAATGCTGAGGTGACATTGTAACTTTGTGCACCAAGCTCAATACGTGCCACATCTTTTAGGTAAAGTAGGCCTCTTGCACCATCAGCCCTGATGATGATGTTGCCAAATTGCGCTGGGTCGATTAGGCGCCCTTTAGCACTCACGGTGTAAACCAACTGTTGTCCAGCTGGCGCTGGCTCTTGACCTATTTTACCTGCGGCGTATTGATTATTTTGTGCACCAATAGCCGCAGCAATATCACTACTACTAATTCCCAATTGCGCCATACGGTCAGGTCTCAGCCATATACGCATCGAATAATCCTGTCCGCCAAATATCAATGCATCGCCAACGCCTTTAACGCGTTTTAATTCGTCCAGTACATTTAAGGTCGCGTAATTACTTAGATATAAGCGGTCATGTTTAAGGTCTTTTGAAGTGAGCATCACCACTAATAAAATATCATTCGATTTTTTCTGCACAATCAGCCCATTACGGCGCACATCATCAGGCAGACGTGGCGTGGCAATGTTGACTCGATTGCTAACATTAAAAGTCGCCTGATCAACATTGGTACCCACCTCAAAGGTCGCAGTAATCACTAGCGTGCCACTAGAATCAGCGCTGGAACTAAAATAAAGTAAATTATCAACGCCACTTAACTGCTCTTCAATCGGGCCGGCAACAGTTTTGGCCAACGTATCCGCACTCGCACCTGGATAACTTGCGGTAATAGTCACAGTAGGCGGTGCAATTTGTGGATACTGGGCTATTGGCAGCTTAAATGCCGCTGCCAATCCAGCCAAAACAATAATAATGGATAATACTGAGGCAAAAATAGGCCGCGTGATAAAAAACTTGGTCATGATTTAATCCTATTTGCCAGCCGGCTTAACTGGCAATGGCGGTGTTTCAGTGTAGGGATGTGGGTCTACAGCTGCACCAGGACGTACTTTAATTAAATTGTCTACGATTACCAGTTCCCCTGCCTTTAAGCCGCTTAACACTACCCAATCTTTACCCTGCCAGCCACCTTCAACGATAGGCCTAATAGCAGCAACTGCTTTACCGTCTGGCGTTTTTTCAGCGACAAAAACAAATTTGCCTTGATCGCCAGTCAACACAGCAGTTTGCGGTAACAAAAATACGCCTTTGCGTGTACCGGTTGTGACGCGAACACGCACAAACTGACCAGGCAATAAAGTTTTATCATCATTGGCAAAAGTAGCGCGTAATTGTTGCGTACCTAACTGTGGATCTATCGTACTGGCGGCAAAATTCAACTGGCCTTTTGTTGCGTACTCTTTACCATCAGACAGAATTAAACCCACCTCTTTCACACGCGCTGGCGATAAGTGTCCGCCCAGCAAAGCCAACTCACTATCAGACAGGCTGAATCTCACCCAAATTGGACTTATTTGGCTGACCTTAGTCAGTAAACTGCTATTAGCATTAACCAAAGCGCCTTCAGATAACTCAAAGCGACCAGCAATACCAGACAAGGGTGACGTCACCGTAGTGTAAGATAGATTTAATTGTGCTTCACGGACGCCCGCTTCATACTGCGCTAGCGCAGCCCGCGCCATACTATTATCAGAGGCTGCATTATCAGCCTCACGCTTACTAATAGACTGCGTAGCCAGAAGGCCATCCAAGCGAGCTGCCTCACGCTGCGTTTGCAATAAGCGCGCTTCTTGCTGAGCAAGCTGCGCCTTAGCATTGGTGAGTGCTATTTGGAATGGGACGGGGTCAATCAAGAACATTGTCTGCCCAGCTTTGATCGGCGCACCTTCTTCAAACATTTTCTTTAGTAAAATGCCACCCACTCGAGGGCGTATTTCAACTTCTTTTGCGCCTTCAGTTTGCGCTACCGTTTCGGCGCTAATAGGCACTGCAGTTGGGTTCAACTCAACCACGCCTACAGGCATCGCTGGCATTGGGCCCGATTGCATGCCAGCACCCTCTTTTTTACCACAGCTGATTAATACTAAACTAGACATCAGCGCAACTGTAACGAGCGTTGAGATGCGCTTTGGTGATTTCGATTTAAATGCTTTAGTTGAAATGCTCAATTGCATTAATGACTCCATATTTTTCATACTGCCTCGTTGAAAAAACTATTTTACTGTTACAACCATTTTCACACAAAAACACATGCTATCTGTAGCAAAATGCTTGTTAATCCTTAATTGTAGCGATAATATAAGTAAACATTGTGACTGGGAGTCGTTGTGGAAATTTATACAGGCGAAATTTACGGTAAACAAACTGCTACTAAATTTGTCATGTACAACGTGTTGAAAGTCAGCAAATCCATTGTTACCCTACAAAATATCGACAACCCACTCAGTCTATTTGAAACCACCGCACAAAAACTAAGCACTTCAGGCTATGTGCGCATCAGCCAAACACCTTATATCGACTTACAGGCCAGCACCCCTAAAAAACGTAAAGCGGCACGAAAACCAACGCGCTGTCCGCTCACTTTTGATTTTTTAGAAGATCGGGCAGATAGTCAAAGGCCTGCCCCCATCTTACCTGACTTATTTAACTAGCCTTAAAAGCGCTAATTACGTGGTGGCCCACCGCGTAAATCATGGCCATCTGCACTATAAATTTCCACTTCTACAAAATCACCGGGCGTTAAACCCTCAGCATCTTCCATATACACCACACCATCAATCTCTGGCGCATCTGCTTTAGTACGGCCTACGGCCTCAATATTACCTTCTGCATCAGCCACAATTTCATCCACTAACACGGTTTGAATGCTGCCTATTTTGCTATGTAATTTAGCGGCACTAATGCGCTCCTGCACTGCCATAAATCGACTTAGGCGCTCTTGCTTTAATTCTTCAGGCACTTGGTTTGGCAATTCGTTCGCTTTTGCGCCATCAACGGCAGAATAAGCGAAGCAACCTACCCTATCTAACTGCGCTTCTTCTAAAAAGTCCAATAGCATTTGAAAGTCGTCTTCCGTCTCACCTGGAAAACCTGCAATAAAGGTACTTCTCACCGTAATATCAGAACAAATTTCTCGCCACGCCTTAATACGCGCCAAATTATTCTCTGCATGAGCAGGCCGCTTCATCGCTTTTAAAATGCGTGGGCTAGCATGCTGAAATGGCACATCCAAATACGGTAAAATCAAACCGTCTGCCATCAAGGGTATCACTTCATCAACATGCGGGTAAGGATAAACGTAATGTAACCGTGTCCAAACACCTAAGTCACTCAAGCTTTTACATAGTTCTGTCATACGCGTTTTCACTGGCCGGCCATTCCAAAAGCCTGATCGATATTTCACATCAACGCCGTAAGCCGAAGTGTCTTGTGAAATTACTAAAATCTCGCTCACACCCGCTTTCACTAGGTTTTCAGCTTCGTTCAATACCTCACCAATCGGGCGACTCACTAAATCACCACGCAAACTTGGGATAATGCAGAAGCTACAACGGTGATTACAGCCTTCTGAAATTTTGAGATAAGCATAATGACTAGGCGTTAAACGTACGCCCTGTGCTGGCACTAAATCTACAAATGGTTCATGCAGTTTAGGTAAATTCGCATGTACAGCAGTCATGACTTCTTCTAGCGCATGTGGCCCAGTCACCGCCAACACACTTGGATGTGCGGCTTCTACCACACCTTTTTTAGCCCCTAAACAACCCGTCACGATTACTTTACCGTTCTTCTTAATCGCCTCGCCAATGGCATCGAGTGATTCTTCTACCGCACTATCAATAAAACCACAGGTATTCACAACAACTAAGTCGGCATCTTCATAGCTGCCTGAAATTTCATAGCCTTCAGCACGTAATTGGGTGAGAATACGCTCTGCATCAGAACCCGCTTTGGGGCAACCGAGTGAAACGAAACCAACTTTTGGATTTGATAAACTCATGAACACTAACCAACCTTTAATTTAAATTTTTACTTATGTATATTATTGCCATTGCTTGGCTATACGTTGTCACTTTAATGGCAGCAACCGAAAAAACCATTACCGCAGGGTTGCTAACCTTTGTATTTTACGGGCTACTTCCATGTGCTTTATTCTTATGGGTACTTGGCGTAAAACATAGACGGCACATTAAGCACAAGAAATTACTACTCGAGGACGACGTGGGCAATCCAGATAGTACTGACGCCAACCGAAATGAGTAAAATTTGTGCCAAGGTCGCTTTTAATTCGGTACGTCTATGTAAACCAGGAATTAAATCTGCCACTGCTACATAAAGCAAACTAGATGCAGCTAAGCCTAAAATAACCGGTATCCAACTTTGCACATATTGCAATGCATAATAGGCGATTAAACCCCCTACCATCGTCGCGACACTTGAGACTAAATTAAATATTAGCGCTTGTTTTTTACTATAGCCTGAATGTAATAAGATTAAAAAATCCCCCACTTCTTGTGGAATTTCATGGGCAATAATAGCGAGTGCTGTCACGACACCCAATTTAATATCTGCAGTAAAAGCCGCAGCAATCAAAATACCATCAATAAAATTATGAAAAGTATCGCCTATCATAATCATCAGACCACTACGTCCACCGTCGTGCGCATGTGAGTGAGTATGACCTTCACCAACCAAGATTGAAGGTTGTTGTGTCACTACTGCTTTATATTTAAGACCAGTATCTTGAGAAGCATGTTCTGGATGTGTGACTGGGCAGTTTTCTTCCGTGTGCATCGCATGCACTTCACAATGGTCGCCATGACAATGGCGCCAAATCACCAGCTTTTCCAACACAAAAAATAGCAATAAACCAAGAAGCAAAGTGGCAGAAACGCTTTCTACATCGCCAGCCAGACTAAATGCGTGGGGTAAAATTTCTAAAAAAACTGCACCTAACATAGCGCCTATGGCATAGCTGACCAACATGGGCACCCATGCTGTACGCACATTTAAAGCAAACAGTGCCGCCAAAGACACGCTTAACACGCCCCCCAGTAAACTGGACAAAATAATCCAAGTCAGTACAGATAATGGCGTAGTCGTAAGTGCTAGGTTTAACATAAATATTTTGGGTTCAATCGAAACTAAAGTAATCTAAGCTGACTTACTAAAGCAAACATTATAAACGAGCGGCGTCATCATCGTCATGTATTGCTCGATAAATGTAATCATCAGACCAATAATGAGCAAAATTAAGCAATGAATCAATTAAAAAACACAATGCGTATGCCTGCCATGTTTATTGGGCACGGCAACCCGATGAATGCCATCACAGAAAACCCCTACCGCGATGCTTGGTTGGCATTAGGCAAAAGCTTACCTAAACCAAATGCTATCTTGTGCGTTTCTGCCCATTGGCAGACCCAAGGCACGCAAGTGTGTGCCACCAGCAACCCAAAAACCATCCATGATTTTGGTGGTTTTCCTAAGGAGTTGTTTGCTCAGCAATACCCAGCACCTGGTGCACCTGAATATGCAAAAATGGTTTGCGATTTATTGCCAGCCAACACAATAACCAGCACATTGGATTGGGGTTTAGATCATGGCGCTTGGACGATATTACAATCACTTTTTCCAAAAGCGGACATCCCCGTTTTTCAATTGAGTTTAGACGTGAATTTAACCTTTAATCAGCACTTTAGGCTCGCCAAGCAATTAGCCAGCTTGCGAGAACGAGGTGTGATGATTATAGGGAGTGGCAACATTGTACATAATCTGGCCAGATTAAATATGCAAGGCAACACGCCTGACTGGGCAGTTAATTTTGACGCTTATATTAAACATGCGTTGATGTCTGATGATGAACTTGCATTATTAACGATTGCTAATGCGGGCGAAGCAGCAGCACTCGCCGTACCTACTGACGAACACTTTTTACCATTGTTATATATTGCTGCAGTCAAACATGACGATGACAACATGCAATTTATCTTGGACAGTTTTGATTTAGGCTCATTAAGTATGCGAAGCGTGATTTATCAGTAAACCTATATCAGTCGTTCGCTAGCCAAATCAAGCTCGCCATGCGCCCTGTAATATTGTCACGTCTAAATGAAAAAAATCGGGCTTCATCGCTATAAGTACAAAAATCTTCATTCACGCCACCACCATAAATCTGCGTCACGCCAAGCGCATTTAAACGTTGCTGGGCAATTAGATACATATTACATAGCCACTTGTGGCCATGCGCCTTAAACGCCAGTGCTGCTTGTTGGTCCTGATGTATAAACTGCTCACGCACCTCAGCTCCCACCTCAAATGCGTTTGGCCCAATAGTTGGGCCAAGCCAGGCCAAAATCTCACTTGGGGACACTTGCATTTTATGCACTGCGGCTTCAATGACACCATCACACAAACCACGCCAACCCGCATGCACGGCCGACACTACCGTACCCGCCCTATCGCACAACAGCACTGGCAAACAATCTGCCGTCATCGTTACGCAAACAATATTAAGCTTAGTGGTAAACGAGGCATCTGCATTTTGCAAACACGTACTTTGTGCTGCATCAATCACCTCAACCCCATGCACTTGATTCACCCATACTGGCTCACTGGGCAAATAGGACATGAGTAATTGTCGATTATTCGCAACGGCAGTCGCATCATCGTTTACATGCGCACCTAAATTTAAACTACCATAAGGTGGTAAGCTTACGCCATCTAACCTCGTCGTTTGTAACGCATTAACATGGGTGGGTGCAGGCCAATTAGGTTTAATAAAACTTAATGCATGCACAGTTTTTTTACTCTTCATCATCCAATTCTAAATCTTCGTCTTCATCAAATTCGCTATCATCTTCGTCATCCTCATAATCTTCATCTGCAAGGTACGGCTCAGTCTGCAAGCCCCCGAAATCATACTCTTCTGCATCATCACGCGGATCTTCATGGCGCATCGCTTCCAACAAGGCTTTCATGTCGTCGGCTAACTCAATTTGCCACTCCACAAATTCATTCGTCGCTGGATGTAGCAAGCCCAGCTTAATGGCATGCAATGCTTGGCGATTAAATTTGCTCACTGCATCACGTAAGGTTTGTGTCATGGCACGAATCGGCACGATGCCACGAAAACCATAAACAGGGTCGCCAACAATAGGTGCTTTTAAATGCTGCATATGTACGCGAATTTGATGAGTACGTCCTGTTTCTAAATTACAGCGCATATAGGTTTGCACTGAAAATCGCTCTAACATTTCATAACGGGTAATGGCAGGTTTTCCAGCACGATTAATGGCCATTTTTGTGCGAGACCGCGGGTCACGTCCAATGGGCTGATCTATCGTGCCATTGCGCCAAATTTGTCCCCAAACAATGGCGCGATACTCGCGCTTTACCGTACGCGCTTGCAATTGACGGACTAAATTGGTTTGTGCTGCCAAAGTTTTTGCCACCACTAACAACCCGCTGGTGTCTTTATCTAGCCGATGCACTATACCTGCGCGTGGCACATCTTTTAACTCTGGCGCATAAAACAACAGGGCGTTGAGTAAGGTACCACTCCAATTGCCTGCGGCGGGATGCACGACCATGCCGGCAGGTTTATGAATCACCAAAATATGCGCATCTTCAAATACAATATCCAACGGAATATTTTCTGCACTAAATGCCTGTTGTTCAGGCTTAGTCTGCACTTGCACCACGACTTGCTCACCACCCCACACTTTGGTTTTAGAGGTGCTGGCTTGACCGCCCACCGTCACTAAGCCTTCTTTAATCCAAGCTTGTAGCCTTGAACGTGAGTGATCTGGCAATAGCCGTTGCAATGCAACATCTAAGCGTAAACCACCTAAATCTTGTGGGATGGTCAATGCTAAATCATGGTTAACAGCGGCTGAATTACTAAGAGATTGTTGAGTGGTGTCTGTCATCGGTTATAATTGTGATAATTCTTAAAGGTGGTTTTAGCATGAAGTATATCTTAGTTTTAATGTTTGCCTTGTTTCTCAATGCTTGTGCAATTTTTGGTAACCCTACTGAGCTGGATGAAACTAAAGGTTGGACGGCTGAGCGCCTTTACGCTGAAGGCCAAGCTAAAATGTTAGATAAAGACTATGAAAAAGCGATCAAATATTTCGGAAAACTAGAATCGCGCTACCCTAATGGACGCTATGCCGCTCAAGCTCAGCTTGAAATAGCCTATGCCCACTATAAACAACAAGAGCCAATATTATGTGTCGCTGCTGCAGATCGTTTTATTAAACTGCACCCCAACCATCCCAATGTTGACTACGCTTACTATTTGAAAGGCTTAGCCGTTTTTAACGAACGGGGGTTCATCGATAAAGTGACTGAACAACAAATTAGCGATCGCGACCCTCGTGCTCTGCGTGATTCTTTTGCTAGCTTCAAAGAACTCGTCACCCGCTTTCCCAACAGCAAATATACAAAAGATGCCTCACAGCGTATGGTCTATTTGGCTAACAGCTTATCAGAGCATGAATTGCATGTGGCGCGCTACTACATGAAACGTCAGGCCTATGTGGCAGCAATCAATCGCTGCAAATATGTGTTGGAATACTTCCCCCAATCACCTGGGGTTGAACAAGCTTTAGTAATCATGATTAGCGCCTACGATTTACTTAGCTTAGATGACCTTAAGAATGACACTCTGCGCATCTTAAAAACCAACTACCCGAATAGCCAAATGTTCAATAAAGGTACACCCAATGATGAACGCGTTTGGTGGAAATTTTGGGAAAGTCTTTATTAAGAAATAAAAGGGGCTTACCAAATAAAGTTTTGCAAGCCCCAGTCAAATAGATAGCTCCAGACAAAACTAGCCGATATCATTCTGATAGTCATCAAGATCACTTCATTGTATCAAGCATAAGCTTGATTCCACACCCGCGTTTTCATAACAAATCAATAAACAACTTAACAAGCTATTAACTTGTTAAGCGCTTTATTGTCTAGAGAGATAGTCAATATTCACTATATCTTTAGA
>Ga0268283_1001451_pt1 | contig 11657 bp, 12 predicted proteins | sample saktaG_13_FD_190140 | JGI IMG/M metagenome (GOLD analysis project Ga0268283, IMG submission 190140) | Saline water microbial communities from Sakinaw Lake, British Columbia, Canada - sak_2013_06_06_36m | ecosystem: Environmental > Aquatic > Non-marine Saline and Alkaline > Saline ... | reverse complement strand
ACGCTTGGGTTTTTTGCCGTTTCTGCTTGGCTGGTTTACAGCTTGGACAAGCTCAGGGGGAAGCCATGAGTTGGGTTTATCTGTTGAGTGGTGTATTGGCGCTTGGGATTTTCATTTATCTGCTGGCCGCGCTGTTTTACCCGGAGAAATTCTGATGACTGGCAACGCCTTGGCGCAGATAACCGCCTATTTGCTCACCCTGTTGGCATTGGCGAAGCCGCTAGGATGGTATATGGCCCGCATCCATCAAGGCGAACCGATTGGCATCAACCGTTGGCTTAAGCCCGTCGAGGCTTTGATTTACCGGCTTTCCTCCGTCAATCCGAAGGAAGAAATGCGCTGGACGGATTATGCCATCGCCGTTTTGGCGTTCAATTTATGTGGATTGTTGGCGGTTTTCGCGTTGCAACGTTTCCAAGCTTATCTGCCGCTGAATCCGCAACATTTGCCGGGAATCGGCCCTGATTCAGCCTTCAACACGAGCGTAAGCTTTGCCAGCAACACCAACTGGCAAAGCTATTCCAGCGAAGTCACCCTGAGCTATCTAACTCAGATGATGGGTTTGACGGTGCAAAATTTTCTTTCTGCCGCAACCGGCATGGCGGTGCTGGTGGCGTTCACCCGTGGGTTTATCCGGCGCAATGCGGACACCATAGGCAATTTCTGGGTGGACCTCACTCGCGGCACACTTTACATACTGCTTCCATTATCCTTGATTTTTAGTTTAGGCCTGGCGGGACAAGGCGTTGTGCAGACGTTAGGCCCGTATCGACAAACCCCCTTGGTCGAGAGTCTTGCGTACAGCCAACCCAAACTAGGCGAAGACGGGCAAGTGTCGAAGGATGCGGAAGGCAAGCCAATCATTGAAAGCCTGGAATTGCGCGAACAGACTTTGGCCTTGGGTCCGGCGGCTTCACAAGTCGCGATCAAGCAACTCGGCAGCAATGGCGGCGGATTTTTCAATGTCAATTCCGCGCACCCCTTCGAGAACCCAACCCCCTTGTCGAATTTTCTGGAAATGCTGGCGATACTGCTGATACCTGCCTCGCTGTGCCACACCTTCGGGATCATGGTCGGTGACACCCGGCAGGGTTGGGCAATTTTGTCGGCCATGACGATTGTTTTTGTCGCACTGGTTTTCGTTGCCGTGCCAGCCGAACAAGCCGGCAACCCTTTGCTCTTGGATTTGGGCGTGGGCCAATCCGCTTCAAACCAGCAAGCCGGGGGCAATATGGAAGGCAAAGATGCCCGTTTTGGCATAGTCAACTCCGCCCTCTGGGCAGTGGCCACCACAGCGGCCTCCAACGGTTCGGTCAACGCGATGCATGACTCGTTCACGCCCATCGGCGGCTTGGTCCCCCTGTGGTTGATGCAGTTGGGCGAGGTTATCTTTGGCGGGGTCGGTTCCGGTTTGTATGGCATGATCGTGTTTGCCATCGTCGCGGTGTTCGTGGCCGGTTTGATGATAGGCCGTACACCGGAGTATTTGGGCAAGAAGATTGAAGCCTTTGAGATGAAAATGGCCGCCATCGTCATCCTGATTCCGCCATTTCTGGTCTTGGGAGGCACGGCGTTGGCGGTGCTTGCCGATGCCGGTCAAGCGGCTGTCTTCAATCCCTTAGCACATGGCTTTAGCGAAATCCTTTATGCCCTTTCATCGGCTGGCAACAACAATGGCAGCGCATTCGCCGGACTCTCGGCCAACACGCCTTTTTATAACTGTTTGTTGGGTCTGGCCATGTTGTTTTCCCGCTATTGGCTAATCGTGCCAGTGCTCGCCATCGCAGGTTCGTTGGCGGCAAAAAAAATCGTGCCGGTCAGTGCGGGCACATTGCCAACCCACACGCCCTTGTTTGTGGGACTGTTAATTGTCACCATTCTTTTGGTTGGCGCACTGACTTTCGTCCCGGCACTTGCCTTGGGACCCATAGTGGAACATCTAATCATGATCGGGAAATAGGGGCTTGGAGACTGTGTGATGGGCAATAAAACCGTTTCCAACTCGTTACTGGACCCGAAACTTTTGCAATCAGCCGTTATCGAGTCTTTCCGCAAACTTTCCTTCAAACAACAGTTGAAAAATCCGGTGATGTTTGTCGTTTACATCGCCAGTATGTTGACGGCCCTACTCTGGATTCAAGCCTTGACTGGTGCGGGCGAGGCCCCCGCCGCTTTCATCCTAGCCATAAGCTTGTGGCTTTGGTTCACCGTGTTGTTCGCCAATTTTGCCGAAGCCATGGCCGAAGGGAGGAGCAAGGCACAAGCGGCTTTTCTGCGTAGCGCCAAGCGCGACATCTCCGCAAAAAAACTGTCCGAACCTCACTACGGGGGCATGGTTGCCAAGGTGGAAGGTTCGAGTCTGCGCCGGGGCGACATCGTGTTGGTGGAAGCCGGTGATTACCTGCCCGGCGACGGTGATGTGATCGAAGGCGTGGCTTCGGTGGATGAGAGTGCCATCACCGGCGAGAGTGCGCCGGTGATCCGCGAGTCGGGCGGGGATTTCAGTTCGGTGACAGGCGGCACTCGCGTGTTGTCAGACTGGTTGGTGGTGCTAATCAGTGTCAATCCGGGTGAAACCTTCCTAGACCGGATGATTGCGATGGTTGAAGGGGCCAAACGCCAGAAAACACCCAATGAGATTGCCCTGTCCATCCTTTTGGTGGCCTTGAGCTTGGTTTTCTTGATGGCGACCGTCACCTTGCTGCCGTTTTCCCTGTATAGCGAGCAAGTCGCCCATGCGGGTAAACCGATCACCATAACGGTTTTGGTTGCCCTGCTGGTGTGCCTGATCCCCACCACGATTGGCGGACTCTTATCGGCCATCGGGGTGGCCGGCATAGGCCGGATGATGCAAAAAAATGTCATCGCCACCTCCGGCCGTGCGGTCGAAGCCGCCGGCGACGTGGACGTGCTGCTGCTGGACAAAACCGGCACAATCACTCTGGGCAATCGTCAGGCGGCAAGTTTCATTCCGGTGAATGGCGTTTCAGAAACTGAGTTGGCGGATGCCACACAATTGGCTTCACTCTCGGATGAAACCCCGGAGGGCCGCAGCATTGTTGTATTGGCCAAGCAAAAATTTGGATTCAGGGAGCGGGATGTGCGCTCCTTGGATGCCACTTTCGTCCATTTCAGTGCGCAAACCCGGATGAGCGGGGTCAACTTGGGGGGACGCCAAATCCGCAAAGGGGCCGCCGACGCCATCCGCGCCTATGTCCAAGAACAGGGTGGCCAATTTCCGGAAGAAATCCGCAAAATGGTCGATGATGTGGCCCGCCGTGGAAGTACGCCTCTGGTGGTGGCGGAAGGCAAACGCGCACTCGGTGTCATTGAGCTTAAAGACATCGTCAAGGGTGGCATCAAGGAGCGTTTCGCAGAACTGCGCCAGATGGGCATCAAGACCATCATGATTACCGGCGACAACCGTCTGACCGCCGCCGCCATTGCCGCCGAGGCGGGTGTCGATGACTTCCTGGCCGAGGCCACGCCGGAAATGAAGCTCAGGCTGATTCGCCAGCATCAGGCCGATGGCCGTTTGGTGGCAATGACCGGGGACGGCACCAACGACGCCCCGGCCTTGGCCCAGGCCGATGTCGCAGTGGCGATGAACAGCGGCACACAAGCGGCCAAGGAAGCGGGCAATATGGTGGACTTGGATTCCAACCCGACCAAGCTGATCGAGATTGTGGAAACCGGCAAGCAGATGTTGATGACTAGGGGCGCATTGACCACGTTCAGTATTGCCAACGATGTCGCCAAGTATTTCGCCATCATCCCGGCGGCTTTCGCAACCACTTATCCGGTGCTGAATAAACTCAATGTGATGGGCCTGGCCACGCCTTCCAGTGCGGTTTTATCCGCCGTCATTTTCAATGCCCTGATAATAATAGCCTTGATTCCATTAGCCTTGAAAGGCGTCCGTTACAAGCCCGTCGGGGCCGCCACGCTGCTGCGCAACAATCTACTAATCTACGGCCTAGGCGGCTTGATTGTCCCGTTTATCGGCATCAAGGCGATTGATTTGATATTGGTTGCGTTGGGGTTTGTTTAAAAGCCACGAATGTGTTTCGCCTTGCCAACAACTACGACACTATCCGTCATTCCGGCATGGACCGCCGGAATCCAGATTGCAGGGATGCCCCCAAATCCCGCCGTCCATGGAGCCTAGGTTCCGGCGGTCCATGCCGGAACGACGGTGTTTTTGACTTCGGCTGGAAAATCTTTCTAATCAGGAGTTTTTATGCTTTTACGTTGCGTCGTTGCGCCGTTGCGTGAGACCTTCTTTTGCTTCTAAGGAGTTAGATGAAATGCTCAAACATCTCCAACCCGCTTTGTTCATGCTGCTGATCTGGACGGTAATTACCGGCGTTGCTTATCCGCTTGCCGTGACCGGCCTTTCCCAACTGCTGTTTCCCAAACAAGCCAACGGCAGCCTCATCAAAGACAGCCAAGGCCAGCCGCTAGGTTCGGAGTTGATCGGTCAAGCGTTCAGCGACCCCGAATATTTTTGGGGACGGCCTTCGGCCACATCGCCTTATCCCTATAATGCAGCCGCTTCCAGCGGTTCCAACCTAGGGCCAACCAATCCGGCGTTGGCGGATGCTGTCAAGGCTAGGATAAACGCTTTGCGGGAGGCCGACCCGGAAAACGCAATGCCAATACCCGTAGATTTAGTCACCGCATCGGGTAGCGGCTTGGACCCGCACATCAGCCCGGCAGCGGCGGAATACCAGATTAACCGCGTTGCCAGGGCGAGAAACCTAGATGCTGGCAAAGTCCGCGCCTTGGTCAGCCAACATACCGAGCCGCGCCAGTGGTGGGTGCTGGGCGAGCCTAGGGTGAATGTGTTGGGCTTGAATTTGGCGTTGGATGGGGTGGTTCGATGATAGAATCTAAGCGTGATTCCCAGTTTGAAAAGCCGGAGTTGCCTGTTGATTCCATTGGCATGTTTCGTGGCTCAATTCAGAGTGAAACCGCAATGGCGGAGGAACTGACGGAAGAACGCGGGGGCGACAGCAATTCTCATTATTGCTCCATCGCCGTCATTCCGGCATGGATGCCGGAATCCAGTGCCAGGGACGGTGACATGTCGGTTGCGTAAGTGTTTGAAAAAGGCTTGATAGCGACTCCTGGATTCACATCCTTGTGACTGGATTCCGGCATCCTAAGCCGGAATGACGAGTTGTCTATCAGCACTTTGGCTCATAATGAGAATTGCTGCCGTGGCGAGGTTGAGCGTGACAAAATAGGCAGGTACGGTAAGCCTATACTAAATCAATATGGCTATCATTTCCGCATCCTTAAAATATAAAATGAAACCACTATGTTCACACAGCTTACTCTTAGAAATTTCAAGGCTTGGCGGGAACGTATCGAGATTCCATTAGCACCTGTCACGGTTTTATTGGGTACTAACTCGTCGGGTAAATCCTCGTTATTGCAAGCCTTGTTATTGATGAAGCAAACGGTGTTGTCCCCAGACCGAAGCATCCATTTGAATTTTGGTGGGGATGATGCGAGTGATTATTTTAATTTTGGGCATTTTGAGGATGTACTAACTCGTGGGGCTTCGCCAAGACAGTTTGAAATTGGCTTCAATTTTCACAGCACCTTCGATGCAGAAAATAATCCAACAAACTTTTCAATTGGGGAATTCTCCGCAGATTATGGTATGACACAGTCAAGATCTGCTGTTATTCAATATCTTGATTTATTTGGATACAAAGATAATTTTGATGCCAAAGATTCATTTCAGCAATGGGTGGGATTTCGTATAACCCGCCATGACAAAGGTGCTTATTCAATTTTGAACTTTGAAGGTAGTGAATCTCGGCTTCTTGGCAAAAGCCGTGACTACGCTCCTGAACGTTCCATCGCACTGCCCGCTGAAGCCATTCGACTGCTTGCCCATAATGGCATTATTGCCGAGGACATAAGCCTAGCCATTCGTCGAGAATTGTTAGGTATTGCCTATCTCGGCCCATTGCGTCGCAAACCTGAGCGGGATTATGTATGGAATAAATCCAAGCCGGGGGAATTAGGCACGGATGGCGCTGGTTTTGTCAACGCGCTTTTCGACAGTGCTTTCCACCGATCAAAGAATGGTGATCCGAGCAAGATTGTAGAGGAAGTATCTTCATGACTTGCTCGCATGGGTGTGGCTGAACGCTTGGAGGCGCGACAGGTAGGCCGTTCCAGCCGTTATGAAATTGTCGTGCATAAAGATGGCGTGGTGGCAAATTTGCGCGATGTTGGCATAGGCATTTCGCAAGTATTACCGGTACTGACCTTGGCCTTTTTTGCGCAGGAAGGATCAACGATTTTAATGGAAGAGCCAGAAATTCATTTGCACCCGCTGGCGCAATCGGTGCTTGCCGAGCTTTTCGTCGAAGTCAGTCGCAAACGCCGGGTACAGTTTATCGTGGAAACCCACTCTGAACATCTTTTCCGGCGTTTACAGACTTTGGTTGCCAAAGAAGAATTATCCTTAGACGATTGCCGGATGTATTTCGTGGAAAGACAAGGAGCAGATGCTGTTCTTAAAAATCTGGAATTAGATGAATATGGCCGTGTCACCCAATGGCCGGACAAATTTTTTGGCGATGCGTTGGGGGAAACCCGTGAACAAGCCCAATTGATGTTTGAACGACAAAAGCGGCAGCGTCAAGCGTGAAACCCCGCTATGTGGTCGATACCAATGTGTTGATCGCTGCTAGTGCCATAGATTCAGATTCTCCAGTGGCACGGGACGCGACACCCGACGACCCCGATTTGCGGATGCAAGTTTGGGAGTGGCTTAGTGCTTTTCAAAATTCACCTTCCCGTATGGTTCTCGACGGGCAAGGGGAAATCGAGAAAGAGTATGCCAACAAACTGGGATTCAACGATTACGGACGGCAGATGGTGATTTATAAGCGATTGATGAATGTGGTGAATGTTTGATTGCGAATTCTGGCGATACGGATTGGTACGACTGGGAAGATGGATTGCGTAATATTGGTGTGGAGGTTGAGCAAATCATTCCCGAATGGTCTCGGCAAAAATGGTTGGAAAAACAGTCGAATTAAAGCAAGCCTGCCTGTAGCCGCACTGCGGCGCAATCCGGGGAATTGCCGACACGAAAACCCGGATTTCACTCCTTCCATCCGGGCTACTTGCTTAAATCGAATCAAACAAAAACCGTATCAGAGGTATCCATGTCTATTCAAACCAGTTATTCCCAAGCCAGTACGCGGCTTGCCGATTTCCTCGACGAGGCCACTCATAACCGTGAAATTGTCATCATCCAACGCCAAGGCGAGGAGGATGTCGCGCTGATAGCCGCCGATGAATTGGCGGGCTTGCTGGAAACGGCACATCTGCTGCGTTCACCCGCCAATGCCGAAAGGCTGTTGACGACTTTGGCCCTTGTACGCCAAGGCCAAGGCACTACGCAACCCATGGAGGAATTGCGGCGGGAAGTCGGGCTTGACCCTGTTTAAAAGGTTCGGCGAATGGCATATAAACAGAACCCCTGAGTCCATATCATGCACGTCCTGAACGAACATCCCCTAGACCCTGACACTCTCCAAGCTGTACGGATATTTTTAGATCACTTGAAGGGCATCTATCCTGTACGTAAGGCTGTGCTGTTTGGCAGCAGGGCGCGGGGGGCATTCCGGGCTGATAGCGATGCCGATGTCGCCGTATTTCTGGACGGGACACCGGGGCGGTTTGCCGAAACGGAACTGGCACTGGCCGACATCGCTTATGACGTGTTGTTGGAAACCGGCATTCGCATTCAGCCTCTACCTATCTGGGAAGTAGAATGGGCGCAACCGGAGATATATCCAAATCCTAGGCTGTTGCAAAATATTGAGTGGGAGGGGGTTGCCCTATGAATAAGTGTGAGCTGATGGAAAAAGCAGAACGTTCCGCCTAGTTAGCAAAGCTTTTACTCGAAGATCGGAGCGATAAACCCCCGCATTACGTTTTGCTCCATGCGGGCTACACTCGCTAATTTTATATACTTTTAATGGTGAATACCCATGCTACAAGCCATACGAGAACAGACTACAGTTAAAGTAGGCGGACTGTTGGAATTGCGTCACCCCGAACTGCTCGAAGGCACGGCAGTGGAGATTGTCATCATGCTGGAATCGACACCACCCACCACTGCGATACCCCCTACACTTGCTAGTTTGATTGGTCTGGGACGGGGTTGTTTCACCAATGCTCAAGAGGTGGATGATTTCGTGCGATCGGAGCGCGATGCATGGGAACGTTAAGCGATTTCTTAATGGGCCGGAGGGTGTATCTGGACGCGAACATCTTTATCTACGCCTTGGAAGGCTTAGAGCCTTGGCCCACTATCCTGCGGGATGTATTTTCAAGCATTGATGCAGGAATGTTTTCTGCCGTGACTAGCGAGTTGAGTCTCGCGGAGTGTTTGGTTCGTCCATTCTCCTTGGGGCGTGAGGATATTGCCGGACAATACCGCTGCGCCTTGCAACCACGTCCGACCTTGACCGTCGCCCCCATTTGTACTGACATCTTGGTTTCCGCCGCACGACTACGGGGATCAACCGGATTGAAGCTACCTGATGCCATCCATGCAGCTACAGCCCATGCCTCAACTTGCTCGGCTTTTCTGACCAATGACACTGGTTTTTGCCGGTTACAAAGTATTGATGTCGTCTTATTGTCTAAATGGGTGGCTCGGTAATCCTGCCTTTCTTATTTTGACCAATGAGAAATTGAACTAACCCATGACCCCCGAACGCCCCAACCCCGACGAACTGCTCGCCAAAATCGAGCATGAACAAGCCAAGGCCCGGCGTGGGCGGCTGAAGATATTCTTCGGTTCCGCCGCCGGGGTGGGCAAAACTTACGCCATGCTGTTGGCGGCGAGGGAGCGGCGGTTCGAGAATATTGACGTGCTGGTTGGGCTGATTGAAACCCATAACCGCAAGGAAACGGCGGATTTGTTGGAAGGTCTTGAAGTGTTGCCACGGAAGCCCATCGAATACCGGGGCATCACACTGAACGAATTCGACCTTGATGCCGCACTGAAGCGCAAACCTGCCATTGTCCTAGTCGATGAAATGGCGCACACCAACGCGCCAGGTTCGCGCCACCCCAAACGCTGGCAGGATATGGATGAACTGCTGGAAGCCGGCATTGACGTTTACACGACGCTCAACGTCCAGCATTTGGAAAGCCTCAACGACGACATCGGTCAAATTGTGGGTATCCGCGTCTGGGAGACGGTGCCGGACACGGTTTTCGAGGCGGCGGACGAGGTTGAACTGGTGGATTTGCCGCCGGACGAGTTGCTGGTCAGGCTCAAGGAAGGCAAGGTCTACCTGCCACAACAAGCCGAGGAAGCCATTCGCCACTTCTTCCGCAAGGGCAACCTCATCGCTTTGCGCGAATTGGCGCTGCGGCAGACGGCCAGCCAAGTCGACTCGCAAATGCTGGATTATCGGGAAGGCCATTCCATCCGTGAAATTTGGCCGGTCGCCGAGCGCATTTTGGTTTGTATCGGTCCCAATGAATTAGGCGAGCGCCTAGTGCGCGCCGGCAAGCGCTTTGCCGTCGGTTTGCGCGGCGAGTGGATCGTCGCCTATGTCGAAACGCCCGAGTTGCAACGGCTGCCAGCGGAAAAGCGCGATGGCATACTCCGCGTCCTACGCCTTGCCGAGCAGTTGGGGGCCGAGACGGTGACGTTGAGCGCCAACGTGATGAGCGAAGCCATCATCAATTTTTGCAATGACCGGAATATCACCAAAATCGTCATCGGCAAGCCCAGCCGCCGGGGTTGGAAACGCTGGTTGTTGGGTTCGGTGGTGGATACCCTGATCAGCGAGGCGCACAATATCAACCTTTATCTATTGGGCAGCCCTCAACCCGGCACGGGACTCTATGAAACAGAATTGACGCACTACCGCAGAGGTTCGCAACCGGCGCTGAAGGAAATCCTGAGCAAACGTAAACAAGACTATGTTTGGGGCTATGTCTGGGCCATCCTGGTGACCGTGGTCAGTTCGCTCCTGTCCAGCTTGATGCTCGGACATTTTGAATTGGCCAACTTGGTGATGGTCTTTCTGTTGGGCGTGGTATTCACCGCGACGCGCCATGGCCGAGGCCCGTCGATAGTGGCATCCCTGCTCGGCGTGGTCTCGCTTGATTATTTCTTCGTTGACCCACACTACAGCTTTTCGGTGTCGGATACCCAATATTTTGTCACACTGTTTGCCATGCTGACCGTTGCCATGTTGATCAGCAACCTCATGGCGAATGTCAAATCCCAGGCCAAGGTCGCCTCGCACCGGGAACGGCGGGCCACGGTCTTGTATGCCATGGGCAAGGAACTGGCCATGAGCCAAAGCGAGGGCGAGATCGTGAGTGCCGCTGTTCGCCATATACACTCCGAATTTGGCAGCCTCAATGTGATCCTGCTTCCAGACCAGAATGGCAGGATTGTCCATCCCAAGGACAAAGGCTTGCCGGTGTCTTTGTACGGCAGCGACCTAAGCGTCGCGCAATGGGTCATGGATCACAACGAAATGGCCGGCCAAGGGACGAATACCCTGCCCGGCGCCCAGGCCGTGTATTTCCCCCTCAACAGTCACGATAAGGTTGTGGGCGTCTTAGGCTTATTGCCGGTCAATTTGCGACGGGTGTTTCTGCCCGAGCAACAAAAATTGCTGGATACGTTTACAAGGCAGATCGCCCAGGCCATCACCCGTGTCAGATTGGCCGAACACGCCAGGAATGCCCAGCTTCAAATCGAGGCGGAGCGGCTACTAAAATCGCTGCTGAGTTCGATTTCCCACGACTTGCGCACTCCTTTGGCCACCCTTGCCGGAGCATCCAGCGCATTGGCAGAAAACGACGGGTCGCTAACGCCGGCGGACCAAGTCGAATTAAGCAATGCCATCCACACCGAGGCCCGGCGCATGTCGATTTTGGTCGGGAACATTCTCGATAGGGCACGATTGGATGCGTGACCGGTTCAGCCGCGATATTGTTTTAATTTACCGTGCCGCTTTGCTGTAATATGCGACAGTCGGCAAAATAAAAATAATCAACGAATAAGGGGCGATGATGCAAACGGTGCGTGATTGGGCGATTGATTGGGTCAGGCGGGTGTTTCCCAGTGGACAGGCCGTGTCTTTCGCCATCATGCTGATAGTCGGCTTCATTGCCGTGCTTAGCCTGGGGCACATCCTGATGCCGGTGTTCGCGGCCGGGGTCATCGCCTACCTACTCGAAGGCTTCGTCGAGTTGGGTGAGCGGCACAGACTGCCCCGGCTGATTTCCGTCATTATCGTATTCACGTTGTTTATGACTTTTTTGGTTTTCGACTTTGTGGCCCTACTGCCTTTGCTTTACCAGCAGAGTGCGCAATTGATCCAGCAGTTGCCGGCTTGGGTGAACAAGGCCCAGGTCCTCGTCATGCAATTGCCGGAACGTTATCCCATGTTTATCAACGAGACGCAGATTTTCGAGATCGTCGCGGTGATCCGCCAGGAATTGCTGAACTACGGCCAATCCATGCTGACCTACTCTTACGCCTCGCTGCTCAGCCTAATCAGCTTTATCGTCTATGTCATTCTGGTGCCTTTGCTGGTGTTTTTCTTCCTCAAAGACAAGTCCGTGATTGTTGAATGGTT
>Ga0268283_1001450_pt1 | contig 11663 bp, 10 predicted proteins | sample saktaG_13_FD_190140 | JGI IMG/M metagenome (GOLD analysis project Ga0268283, IMG submission 190140) | Saline water microbial communities from Sakinaw Lake, British Columbia, Canada - sak_2013_06_06_36m | ecosystem: Environmental > Aquatic > Non-marine Saline and Alkaline > Saline ... | reverse complement strand
TAAAATTTTGTGCGGATAAGCCTGATGACCCACATCCCAAACCAATTGATCGGAGGGCGTATCAAAGACATAATGCAAGGCAACAGTCAGTTCTACGGTACCCAAGCCGGCCGAAAAATGACCACCGGAAATGCTCACGGTATGGGTTAAATAATCACGCAACTCTTTTGCCAGCGGCTTTAACTGCTCTTTTTTAAGCTTGCGTACATCCGCTGGGGTATTGATATTATTAAGCAACGGGTAATCAGATAATGTATTCATATTAATTAAGGGGCTCGCGATAAAACATCAAAATGATGCCAATTTGAAACAGGGCGGCAACAGAAATAAAACCCGCAATATCTTTGCGCGGCTTGTCCAGCTTTAATTCCAGCCAGCGTCCGCATGCCAAAACCAGTGAAAAAACACCCATCGTAGTGTGTCCCACTTGGATAAGAAATGCACTTTTAGCTTGAAAACCAACATGGGAATGAGTAAGCAGCATTAAACCGCCAAATGCTGCCATTAGAGGAAAAACAAAAGGTAATTTACTATCGGTTTTTTGAGTCAATCTTGCAGTCGTCTCAAAAATACCCAGCAATAACACCAGCAAAGTTGCAATTCTATGTTGCAATACTTCACCATTATTAAAAGTACTTTCCCAAAAACCTATCGGACCTAATGGCCAGGTCTCGGCATCACTACGGAAAAATAAAAAAACACCCAAGCCAACAAATCCCAAAGGCCAATACTTGGTTAAGGGCAAATATTTACCTAAAGCGGACAAGGGAAACGGCAAGTATTTTACATAAGAAAGCATCGCAAAAAAACTCATTACCGTCAGAAAAATACCGGCAATATTATGATTATAATTTGACCATTCAGTTGCTGCTATTGAAGGCACTTGATCAATTATTGCAACCCGACCCGCTTCACCTGCTATCAATGCTGTATGACTGGGTGAACTGGTTTGGGGGACTTGTGGCGTAAAAGTATTTAGCACTTCCTGCCAACTTGCTGTCAGTGTTGGAATATCAATCGCCGGCGGCTGAGAAGCCAGACTTGCCGCTGTAAATAATAATGTAATTAAAACAAATGTTTCGGCTTCTATGTAATAGGGCACTCGATTGTTTAAAGCATAATCATTAGCCGAAACAAAATAGGCGGCGACTGCACTTTTGTTCAACCAAGCAAAACCTAGGGCTATAGCCAACAGGATTATTTTAACCATTAATAAATTGCCGTAGCCCGTTCCAATAAGACCATTCCATGTATCAATATACTGTAGGGTAATTGGTACTCCAGAAATCAGTATTATGGCAACAGAGACCATACCAAACATGGAAAAACGGCGAAGTATTGAAGACCATATTTCATTGGATACTTGATTATTTTTACGCATCAACCACAAATTGATAAGCTGTAAAATACCCCCCACCCAAGCAGCAGCAGCTATTTGATGAATCACAGTCAATATCATTTGCACATACTGATTTTCAAACCGTCCTGCTGCATGAACCAGCCAAGCACCTGAAATAACCATGGGTAAAGCCACTAAAAACGCTGTTATCCAATGCTGTTTTGAATAGGCATATTTACTCAGGATCTGATAACAATAGCCTGCTAAAAAAACAGTTAAAATAGCCCGTACAATACCGCCTATAAATTGTGTCGTGTAAGCAAATTCCGGAAAGGGCCAACGATCCAATACAGCTGACATTAACCAGATTTTTAAAACTATTTTAAAGAGTTGCGCAGCAGCCAGAAGAAAACCGCCTTTGTAGATTAACGCTATCGTTTTTTTTAACAATAAGGAGGTGTATCCATTTTGGTTGTTCCACGGGCGCAAAACAAAAAGCCCCCAAAACAAGCCACCAATGATTAATGAGTAACAGATCAGATCAAAACCACCGACCAGGGAATCGAGAAAATCAGCTATACCAGCCATACTTAATCCTGACTATGAAACTGAAAAATGAATGACATCTTCAGTCAAATGACCATCAGCTGCGAATATTTTAAATCTAATGGCGTAATCACCTGATTGAAGTGCAGGTACATGGACAATTATCTGCCCCTGTTTACTGCCACTTTCTACCTGTAACAATTCATGTTTATCGCCTTTACGCACCAAGTAAATTTGCGACAAGCCCAACTCTATTTTTGAGTTAAAAGTCAGCTCAATTTTATCACTTTGATTAGCATGAATCGGTGTAATTTTTAATGAATAATCCGTAACAACAGCATGAGCAGAGGCCAACTCAAACTGAGTCAACATGAGTAATAAAAAAATTAATTGAAGCAACTTGTTCATTACAATTACCTCAGTTTCCTTTTTTGCTTTTTAAGGCATGGCCCGCTAAATTCTTACCTAGCTCCCAAATAGAACCTGGTATTTGATGGGTATCAGCAATCGCCTTATCAAAAGCATTTACAATATGATCACGATCTTTTTGGGTCAGGTTTAATGGTGGTAGCAATTTGACAACATTCATACCATGACCAGCAACCTGAGTGAGAATATGATGATCTTTAAATAACGGAATAGTGACCATCTGACAAAATAAACCTTTATTGGCAGCTTCTAGCATTGCCCAAGCGGCTTTTAGCTTGAGGCTTTTCGGTGACTGAAATTCAATCGCAATCATCATGCCTTTGCCACGTGTTTCTTTAAGGAACTCATACTTTCCAGATAATGCATTTAAGCTGTTAATAATATCATTACCCACTTTAAAGCTGTTTTCTACCAGCTTTTCATCTTCCATAACTCGCAAAGTTGCTAGACCTGCCGCCATTGCCAAATTGTTTTTTCCAAAGGTAGAACCATGAACAACCGCCCTGTCCATTCTGTTAAAAACGCTATCCATTACTTTATGGGTCATAGCTACTGCACCAACCGGGACAAAACCACCTGATAATGCTTTTGCCATACAAATCATGTCAGGTTTAACACCCCAATGATCTATTGCCCAGAATTTACCAGTTCGTCCCATGCCGGTTTGAACCTCATCAGCAACAAATAAAGTGCCATATTTTTTACACAGCCGTTCAACTTCTGGTAAATAATTATCATCAGGGACATTAACTCCTTTACCTTGAATAGGTTCAACAATAAACGCCGCAACTTCATTGTTACTTAACGCTTTTTCAAGTGCTGCTAGGTCGTTAAAGGGTATTGAACTACAACCAGGCAATAATGGACCAAAACCTTCACGGAAAATTTCTTCTCCATTCAAAGACAATGCACCCATAGAAAGCCCATGATAACCATGCTCACAAAAAACTATTTTTTCTCTTTTGGTTGTGTATCGTGAAAATTTAATTGCCGCTTCTACTGCCTCGGTTCCAGAATTGCAAAAGAACATCTTGTCGATATTCTCAGGTGTTGTTTTTAAAAGCTCTTTAGCCAATAAACCACTAAGAATAGAAACATCCAGTTGCACTAAATTTGGCAACTCAAGTGTTAATGTTTCTTTTAAAGCGTTTATAACTGTCGGATGATTTCGTCCAATCGCAAAAACACCAAAACCACTTAATAAATCAAGATACTCCGTGCCGGCCTGATCATAAAGATATTGTCCAATAGCACGCTGATAATGACGATCATAGCCTATGGTCTTTAGCATTCTAACCATCTGATTATTAAGATGTTGCTCATGCAAATCAAATTTATCAGTGCTGTGTTGTGCAAAAAGTTCGGCAATACTGAAAGTCATAATAGAGGTTCAAAGTTAAAGGTAAAATAAATTAAAGGCATAGTGAATCACTGTTTATTAACAGACTTTTCATCTTTCGCCCTGTGCATGATCATAAGTTCAGGTTTTATGGTAAATAAATATTAATCATTCAAAACCAGTAAAATTTGTCATTTTATCAAGCTGTTTGGCAATAGATTTAAGGGTTTTCTTTGCCGCACTAAAATGTATTCCTAGCTTGATTAATCCGGGTAACTCAGAAGGACGTAGTAAAATAAAAAACAATAATTTTGGCATTACAATCTCTCCCTGAGAATTAAGTGAATAGTTAATCGCTTTAGGCAAGCTCATACTCACTGGATCAGCAATTACTCGTATCACCAACACAGGCAGACTATGATGCTTGGCAACTTTGGCAATCGCCATACTTTCCATATCCAAAGCGACAGCACCCGTTTTAGCATGCATTTGTTTTTTATCCTTACTGGATGAAATAATGCCAACACTATCAGCCAAATTCCCAGAGCTAACAGTGAGATACGCTTCAAGAGTTTTTTTTGCATGGCTATGCCAATCCAAATCAACAATATGCTCAATATTTTCAGCATCTATGAGCTTATCAGCCAGAATTAAATCCCCCGGGTTTAATCTCATGACAAGAGCAGCTGCACAACCCCAACTAATAAGACGAGTTGCGCCATTAGCAATCAGTAACTTAGCACCAGCAGCGGCATTTACAGAACCAGCACCTGAATAAACAACCAAAATATTTTCTGCAATAAAAATAAAACTCCCTTTTGCAACTTTTTTATTCGTCAGGGTAGTTAACTCTTCAGGTAACGCAACAATAATTCCAGTTATCACTTTTTGTTAAGTTCGTTGCGGTAACGAGCCAATGCCCAAAGCGGAAAAAACTTATCATAGCCATGATATTTTAGATAAAAAACCTTAGGAAATCCTGGCGCGGTAAAACATTTATCATTCCAAACACCATCAGCTTGCTGATTATGCAATATAAAATCTATGCCTGATTTTACTTCCGGACTTGTTGCTTCTCCTGCTGCCATAAGCCCTAAAACGGCCCAAGCCGTTTGAAAAGCCGTACTGAATCGATAAGTTCCGCTTACTGTTTTATCATGATAACTGTAGTTATCTTCACCCCAACCACCATCCTCACGCTGTATACTCTTTAACCATTTAACGGCGTTGGTATAAACAGGATCAGTCTTAGATAAATTAGTTTGTTCCAAACCAAGTAAAACAGACCAGGTTCCATAGATATAATTAGTACCCCATCGACCAAACCAAGATCCATCAGCTTCTTGCTCTTTACGAATATAGTCAATAATTCGCTCCAAAGCCGGCCTATATTCATTATGATCTTGTGCAACTTTAGCCATTAACATGGCACAACGAGCACTCACATCAGAAGTTGGAGGGTCTAACAAAGCGCCATGATCGGCAAAAGGAATCTCATCAAGATAATAATGGGTATTATCAACATCAAAAGCACCATAACCACCATTTTTTGATTGCATACCTACTATCCAACGAGTTGCTCGGTGTATTGACTCCTCCAAATTGGGCAAATTAGAATCTGCCATTGCAAAGCCAACAACAGCAGTATCATCAACATCAGGATAATGTGGGTTTTCAAACTGAAATGCCCAGCCACCGCCTGCTAAATCGGGCTTAGAAATACGCCAATCACCAGGCTCGTCTGATAGTTGCTTACTTTTAAGCCAATCATAAGCGCTTGTTAAAGCCTGATTGGTCAATGGATTTGTTGCATCCAATCCTTTATCAACTTCCTGTAGGGCTAAAGCAGCAAGCGCAGTATCCCAAACGGGGGATAAACAAGGCTGACAATAGGCATCATGCTCATTAATAACCAATAATTTATCGATGGCTTTGCGCGCAGTTACGATAAGCTCATGATCTTTAGGCATGCCCAGTAACAACAAAGCCTGATAAGCACCCATCATTGCTGGACAAATCCCCCCAAGACCATCCTCGCCGTTTAGTCGCTCTATAATCCAGTCTTTCGCTTTTGAAATTGCCAGTTCACGAGATTTTTTTGGTATCAATGGTTGAGTAGCACGCCCCAAAAAATCCAAACCCAAAAAAATCTTGTTTAATACCGTTCTTTCAGGGAAATAATGTTGCTCTTCATCTGGATGAGTCACAAAAAGCTCCAATATACCCACCTTTTTGGGATTCATTGCCCTAGCTTTAAGTGTACATAAAATAAACAAAGGTACCATTACTGTTCTGGACCAATAGGCAACTTTCTCTAAATGGAACGGAAACCAGGCTGGAAACAACATAATTTCCACAGGAATGTAAGGAACTCCTCGCCAAGGCAGTTGCTCAAAGGTAGCCAACATAATACGTGTAAAAACATTAGCTTTTGCTGCTCCACCCTTATTGAGAATACAGTTTCTCAAGCGAACCATGTGCTCTGCGTCTGGGGAGTCACCTACTAATTTCAAAGCATAATATACCTTAACGCTACAACTGATATCACCCGGACCATTAGTAAATAACGGGTAACTGCCATCATCAGACTGACGAGACCTTAAATAGTTGGCTATTTTCTGTTGTAAGACTTCATCAATTTCACCCAAGTAATTCATCATTAAGATGTATTCAGAAGGAATTGTACAATCTGCCTCCAATTCAAAAACCCAGTAGCCCTCTTTATCTTGCAGGCTTAATAATTTTTCTTGGGCTCTGCTGATTGCTTTATTTAGATCATATGCCTTTGAATAGATAGCCGATGATGAAGAGGCTTGATCGTTGGAAGTTCTTTCTGTATTGGCATCAGTAAACATAAAGTACGTCCTTAAAGGTCTGAGTTGGCTTTTGAGGAATGTATTAAATATTTCCAGTCAAGAGTTTTTAGATCTCTACTGGTTAAATTAAAAAGCAAAGTAAGCATAGTGTTACTTCGCCCAATTAATCGGGTCGCAAGAATTGTTGACTTCACACTGTTACGGGTAATTTTAACTTGATCAGCATGTTTAAAATCGAGATTTTGTTTAATTTTTCTTAACGTCAAAACTGCCATACCTAAAGCCCACAAGCAAAAGTTACGGATACCTGTTTCATGGGTTGGTATTTTTAGCGTGTAGGTCAAAGCATTTTGCAAATGGCCATGTGCAATGCTAATCAAGTGTTCCAAGCCTAATCTAAAGCCTGCATCATTAGTTTCGAAATTCAATTTATTAAGCTCAAAACCTGTTTCTGTAAAAATATCTTGTGGCAACCAGCACACCCCGCGCTGAGCATCATCCCAAATATCTTTCAAGATATTGGTCATTTGCAAGCCTTGTCCAAAAGACACCGACAAGGTTAGCAACTCGTCTTTGTGCTGCGCAATCTCAGGTGAATAATGACAAAAAAGCTTGGCTAACATTTCACCAACACAACCTGCGACGAAGTAACAATAGCTATCTAAGTCTGCAAGTGTGGCCAAACCGTCATGCAAATTTTGAGCCTGAAAGATCGGCATTCCTTCAGCCATTGTTTCAACACATGATGCCAGAGCGTTAATTTGATCTTGATCAAAGGTGTGTGTAATTTGGATAACGCGTGGCAATACATGAATTAAAGTATGTTCAGCAGGAATGGTTTGATCGGACAGCAAAGGTGCAAGATCAACCGCAAAAGCTTCTGCATTGGCTCCTGTTTTTACTACTTCGATAAACTCGGAGCAAAAATATTTTTTTTGCATCGCAGTCAAGGAAACTTCGTCTTCAATAGTGTCGACTATACGACAGAGGAGATAAGCATTAGCTACTGCACCATAAAGTTTTTGCGGTAACTGGGGAATAGTTAGAGCAAATGTTCTGGATACACCTTCAAGCAATAGTGTCTGAAAATCATTATCAGATAACTGGCTTAATGATTTTGGGTTGTCCAGAGATATTAGGGTTTCGCTCATAGTATATTTTTGATGTCGACCCAAGTGGGTTTCGTGAAATAATTGTCCGCAATAATAGCCTTTTTGTTGGTATTTTGCAAAGCAATGTTGTTTTATTGTTAATCGCCCTAAACTATTGGCCTTTGAAGCCGATTATCAAGAATAAAAACAGTACTTTAAGCCCTTATGTTGTATTTACACAAATCACTAAAGAATTACTGATACATTATATTCTTTACCTATAATTTAGTCTAAAAACTGGAGTCATGCGTTAAAACATAGTATTCTAACCAACAATAGATAAGCGATTGTATTATATAGTTGACCTGCTTAAATATCGTTATTATCAGACCAAATAATTATGAAATATACGATTCAGCCAAGCATTGCCACACTGTTGTTTTATTGGTACACGCTTATTGTTAAGCATTATATTTTTGGTTTCATGATGGGCAATTTAATTGACCATTAAACATTTATAACAATTTTGGAGATTTTCTCGTGGGTGTACCTTTACGTCAGCAGTTAACTGTAGGTAGTTACTTAATTAAACAAAAAATTAAAGGAATTAAAAAATATCCTTTAGTACTTATGCTGGAGCCTTTATTTCGCTGTAATCTAGCCTGTGCAGGCTGTGGGAAAATAGATTACCCAGAAGATATTCTCGACAAACGCTTGTCATTCGAAGAATGCATGCAAGCAGTAGATGAGTGCAATGCCCCCATGGTTTCAATTCCTGGTGGTGAACCGCTTATCCACAAAGAAATGCCACAAATTATCGCCGGTATTATCGCGCGCAAGAAATATGTGTACCTGTGTACAAATGCCTTGTTACTGAAAAAAAGAATTGGTGATTATACGCCCTCCCCTTACTTAACGTTTTCAATTCATTTGGATGGCATGCAAGAAAGACATGACACTTCTGTTTGTCAGGAAGGTGTTTTTGATAGAGCGGTTGAGGCCATAAAAATTGCCTTGGAAAAAGGCTTTCGTGTCAACGTAAATTGCACGCTTTTTCAGGGCGAAAACGCTAAAGAAGTATCTGAATTCTTGGACTATGCAATGGAATTAGGCGTAGAAGGCGTCACCATAGCGCCTGGATTTAGTTACGAGCGCGCACCCCAACAAGATGTCTTCATTAAAGGCAAGGATGTTAAAGAGTTATTTAGAGGTATTTTTAGAATAGGTAAAACCCGTAAATGGAGATTAAACCATTCATCACTTTATCTTGATTTTTTAGCTGGCAACCAGAATTATGAATGTACGCCATGGGGCAATCCTACTCGTAATGTTTTTGGCTGGCAAAAACCCTGCTATCTATTGGCAGACGAAGGGAATGCAGCAACTTTTAAAGAGCTCTTGGACACAACGCCTTGGGAGAAATATGGCAACGTAAACAACCCTAAGTGTGCAAGTTGTATGGCTCATTGCGGCTACGAAGCAACTGCTGTTGAAGATATGCTAAAACACCCAATCAAAGCATTATGGACTTCTATCAGAGGCCCTAAAACTGACGGTGAAATGATGCCCGAACCTACCCCCCAATTTATAGAAGAAAAACCATTTTCAACCCTTTCAGGTATTCCTGTCACAATAGAAATAACCGACTAAATACTATTAACAAGTTCTTTCAAATCAGCTAAAGCAGGAAATTTAACTCATGCCGTTCCGCCAATCAGCACGGCATAAAGTTAATAATACACAAATATACTATATTTTTTATAAGGTTTTAGATATGATTTTACAAAAAAATAAGTTAGCCCTTTTTTTTATAGTTTGTTTATTTGCAGCAAATAGCGCATTTGCAATTAACGAGCCAGTAGAAACCGCAAAACAGGTAGTCGAAAAATTTCAGACAGAACTCATTGATGTTATGAAAAATGGCAAACAATTAGGTTATGCAGGTAGATATGAAAAACTACATGACCCCGTTTCAAATAGCCATGACTTAACAAAAATTGCCCGCATTATTGTAGGTAAAGAATGGGAAAAATTAACCGAAACTCAACAGCAACAACTGGTTGATGCTATAATCCGCCTCAGCATTTCTTCATACGCTCACAATTTTAAAGATTACTCTGGTGAAGCCTTCGTATTTGATTCAGAAGAAGAAACCACAAGAGGCGGCGTTGTTGTTCATAGCCACTTGAATATTCCAGATGATAAACCCGTTAAATTTGATTACATGCTTAAAGAAAAAGGCAGCAGTTGGCGGATAATTAACATAATCGCTAACGGCGTGAGTGACTTGGCCTTGAAAAGATCAGAATACACCAGCATATTGCAGCGTGAAGGCTTTGATACCTTAATAGCCAAGATAAACGAAAAAATTGATAATTATTCAAAACTATAAGCTACAAATTTACAGCAAATGAGCAAAGCAAACAGCAGCAACCTTGACGTTAAAATTAACAAATTTATTTCTGGTATCCTCATGGCTACCGTTATTTCTGTATCAGGTTGCGCAACTACAAAAGATAGCGAACAAAATCTAAGCACAAATAAGGATGATCCTTATGAAAACTTTAACCGTAAAGTGTTCACCTTTAATGACAAGGTTGATGATTATGTTGCTAAACCTATTTCTGATGGCTACAAATGGGTTACACCTCAGTTAGTTCAAACCGGCGTATTTAATTTTTTTAATAATCTTAAAAATATCAACGTTGTTATCAATGACGCACTACAAGCCAAGTTCGCGCAAAGTGCTCAAGATACTGGGCGCCTTGCAATCAATACTACGTTAGGTTTGGGGGGGATCTTTGATGTTGCCAAGCATGTTGGTTTGGAGCAAAACGAAGAAGATTTTGATCAAACTCTTGCCGTATGGGGTGTCTCTCATGGCTCATATTTAGTAATCCCTTTTCTCGGACCCTCAACAGTACGAGGTGTTCCTGGCGCTGCATTTGATACGGCCGCCAATCCTTCGACTTATATCGGCTTTCCTATAATGGCGGCAGCGTTGTTAAATACGCGCGCAACGGCTGAAGGTTCTTTACAATTTATAGATGAAGCCGCCTTAGACCCTTATATCTTCACACGAGAATCATTCTTGCAGTGGCGAGATAACTTGGCAACAGATGGCAAAAGTCAAACATCCAATGATGTTGATGATCTTGATAACGAACTACTTGCCGACGATAAAGATACTGCAGTCAAACCTGGCTTACCCATTAACGTAAGTAAAGCAGAACCGACTAAAGACAAAAAAACCAACCCATCTGTAAGTCTGGAAGCAGAAACCAAAGAACTTGAAAAGACATCAAAGTCTCTTAGCGACACCACCAAGTCCTTAGATAATGCCACTCAAGCATTTGAAAATGCCGATTCCAAAATTGATAAACTTAAAAAATCAAAAAAATAACTAAAGCTAATATTATTAAAACAACAACGACGTAGTTTTAATAATGCAGTAATGAGTGAACCTCATAATTACTTAATTTTTCTCGACCTTCTAAAAAATCCAATTCCACCACAAAAGCAATAGCTTCAACTTTAGCACCCAGTTTTTCAACTAAATCACAACTTGCTTTTGCTGTTCCGCCTGTCGCCAACAAATCATCAATCAGCAACACCCTGTCATTAGAATCAAAGGCATCGATATGTGCTTCCAATGTGGCAGATCCATACTCAAGATCATAAGCGACACTTTGCACATCGTAAGGTAACTTACCCGGCTTTCTTAAGGGTATAAAAGGTAGCCCTAAGTCCCATGCAACCAAGGATCCAAAAATAAAACCGCGAGCTTCCATCCCTGCTATAGCAGTAATATCCCGACCAAGAAAAGGATGAATTAATTGATGAACTGCCAACCTTAAAGCAGCCGGATCTTTTACCAGTGGTGTAATATCCTTAAAAACTATACCTGGCTTTGGAAAATCCGGTATATCACGAATTTTTTTTCTTAGTCTGTCCATTGATTTATTATTACAGTATAAAAGTTAAAAGAATAAAAAAATATCAGGCACAAAACGCTTCAATTTGTGCAGCAATGCCGTGCGTATCCAGACCACAAATAGCCAGTAATTCCTCACGCGTACCTTGTTCAACAAAACTGTCAGGCA
>Ga0268283_1001448_pt1 | contig 11694 bp, 11 predicted proteins | sample saktaG_13_FD_190140 | JGI IMG/M metagenome (GOLD analysis project Ga0268283, IMG submission 190140) | Saline water microbial communities from Sakinaw Lake, British Columbia, Canada - sak_2013_06_06_36m | ecosystem: Environmental > Aquatic > Non-marine Saline and Alkaline > Saline ... | reverse complement strand
CAAACCACAAATATTTATGCCTTACTCAAATACCATTCAATCGTCTTAACAATCCCTGTTTCAAAATTTTCATCGGCTTGCCAGTCCAGTTCGGTTTCTATCTTGGTGGCATCAATGGCATAGCGTTTATCATGTCCGGCGCGGTCTTCGACATAGTTAAGCTGATCTTTATAACTGCCTTGGGCTTTGGGGCGCAAGTCATCCAGAATTTCACAGACTTTATCAGCGATATAGTTATTGTTGCGCTCATTTCGGCCGCCAATATTGTAGACTTCGCCAACGTTACCCGCATGGTAAACCAAATCAATGCCTTTGCAGTGATCCAGCACGTACAACCAGTCACGTATATTTTTGCCATCGCCATAAATAGGAATGTTTTCGCCACTGATGGCTTTGCGGATAATGGTTGGAATCAGTTTTTCGTTATGCTGTTTGGGGCCATAATTGTTGGAGCAGTTAGTAATGACCGTGTTCATGCCGTAGGTATGATAATAACTGCGGACAATCATATCGCTACCTGCTTTACTGGCCGAGTAAGGCGAGTTGGGCGCATACGGCGTGGCTTCGGTAAACAAGCCGGTTTCACCCAAAGTTCCGTAGACTTCATCAGTAGAAATATGATGAAAGCGACTGGCTTCATAGCCCGCTTTAAAAACAAACGGTTTTTCCATCCAGTATTTATAGGCGACATCAATTAGGGTAAAGGTGCCGTTAACATTGGTCTGTACAAAAACGCCGGGGTTTTTAATGGAATTGTCGACATGGCTTTCCGCAGCAAAATGAATAACCCCACGAATGTCATGTTGGCTAAACAACTGCTCCAGTAACTCGCGGTCACAGATGTCGCCGTGAACAAACGTATAACGGTCACTGCCGTCAATTTCGTTAAGATTTTCAAGATTGCCGGCATAAGTCAGCAAATCAAGATTAACCAAGTGATATTCAGGATACTTGTCTAAAAAGTAAGGTGCAAAATTACTGCCGATAAAACCCGCGCAGCCGGTGATTAAAAGGGATTTCATAAGGTGTTATTTCCGGTTAAATTTTCCAGACAGTCATTTAAGCTATCTTTCCAGTAAGGGATAGTCAGGTCAAAGGTGTTTTTAATTTTTGCCTTGTTCAGCAAGCTGTAATGCGGGCGGGTTGCCGGTGTTGGATAGTCTTTGGTTTCTATTGGTTTAACCCGGCAAGAAATCGCTGAGAGTTCAAAAATGGTTTTGGCAAAGTCATACCAACTGCAAACGCCTTCATTACTGAAATGATAAATTTCCGTTGCGGTTAAGGTCTCCAGTTTGGGGTGTTCAATAATCGCCAGAATCGCGAGTGCCAAATCTCGTGCCGAGGTGGGTGAGCCGACCTGATCATAAATAACGCCCAATTCTTCACGTTCTTTGCCCAAGCGCAGCATGGTTTTGACAAAATTATTGCCAAATTGTGAATACACCCAAGACGTGCGGATGATAACGGATTTTGCCGGATTAATGGCCAGCATCGCCTGCTCGCCTTCAAGCTTGGTTTGTCCGTAAATGCCTTGCGGATCAGTAAGGTCTGTTTCGTTATACGGTTGGTAGTTTTTGCCGTTAAACACATAGTCGGTTGAGATATGAATCAACGCGCTGTTATGGGCTTTGGCAATACGCGCCAGCGTTTCGACGGCGGTGCAGTTAATAGCTCTGGACAAGTCCGGTTCTGTTTGCGCTTTATCAACAGCGGTGTAGGCCGCACAATTAATAATAACATCAAAGGTTTTATCAACAAACCAGGTTTGTATGGCTTCAGAATCACTTAAATCCAACTCGTTTCGACTGATAAAAGTAAACGTAAAATCAGCATACAAGTCACTTAGTTGACGAAGCTCACTGCCCAGTTGTCCCTGTGCGCCGGTAACCAGTATGGATTTAGGCATAAAGGCTACTCGCATTAGCAAACAGTTCAGCCTTATCCAGCGTAGGTTGGACAGTATCTTTTGCAGACAGTTGTAAGTGTTCTTTTTCTACCTGCCAGTCGATGCCTAAAGATGGATCATCAAAAGCCAAGCCACGGTCATTTTCGGGTGAATAATAATTATCCACTTTATAAGCAAAAATGGTGTCATCTTCGAGTACCACAAAGCCGTGGGCAAAACCGCGTGGTATAAATACTTGGCGATTGTTTTGTTCGGACAATTCGACGCTGATATGTTGGCCAAAAGTCGGACTGCCGACTCTAATATCCACTGCCACGTCCAGCACTTTGCCTTTAATTACCCGTACCAGTTTGGTTTGTGAGGCGGGTGCCAATTGATAATGCAAACCTCTTAAAACGCCGTAACTAGATTTTGACTCATTATCCTGAATAAAATCAACCGTAAAACCCAGAAACTCATCCAGCTTATCCTGGCGAAAGGTTTCAATAAAGTAACCGCGTGCATCGCCAAAAACACGGGGTTCAATGATAATGACATCGGGGATGGCGGTTCTTATAAAGTTCATGCGCTTTCAGTACCTTCGCCTGCGCGGCGTAGCAGATATTGGCCGTATTGATTTTTTAACAGCGGCTGGGCTAATTGGATTAACTGTTCTTGGGAGATATAACCCATTTCATAAGCAATTTCTTCAATACACGCCACTTTTAAGCCCTGTCTTTTTTCAATGGTCTGAATAAAATTGGACGCTTCCAGTAAAGATTCATGTGTGCCGGTATCCAGCCAGGCATAACCACGGCCCATCAGTTCAACTTTTAAATTGCCTTGTTCAAGGTACATTTGATTAACGGTAGTAATTTCCAGCTCACCCCGGTGCGAAGGTTTAATGTTTTTGGCAATCTCAACCACGCTGTTGGGGTAAAAATACAAGCCCACGACCGCATAATTACTTTTCGGCTTAAGCGGTTTTTCTTCAATACTTAATACATTGCCCTTGTCATCAAACTCGGCAACGCCATATTGATTAGGGTCTTTAACATGATAACCAAACACGGTCGCTTTTTTATGCTCGGTCACATTAAAAACCGCATGAGCCAGCATCTCGACCAAACCATGTCCGTAAAAAATATTGTCGCCCAGCACCATACACACATCATCGTCACCAATAAAGTCAGCACCCAGAATAAAAGCCTGAGCCAGACCATCCGGAGACGGTTGCACCTTATAAGAAAAGGACATGCCAATATCAGAACCATCACCCAACAACTCTTCAAAGCGGGGCAGGTCTTTGGGGGTAGAAATAATCAATATGTCCGTGATACCCGAAAGCATTAAGGCTGACAGTGGATAATAAATCATGGGCTTGTCGTAAATCGGCGTTAGCTGTTTACTGACCCCTTTGGTAATCGGATAAAGCCTGGTTCCGCTACCACCCGCTAAAATAATGCCTTTCATTTCCTCACTCCATTAAAAATATAAATTAAATCGGTTATTGATTTTTAATTTTCATTGCGGCCCACTTAAAAGAGCGTGCAAGAAATATTTGGTCACTTGAAACAATGCGAACGGGGTAACATGCTTGGATTTGATTCCCGCCCTAATTACGATAAGCCAACGCGTAATAAATCAGCTTTACAACTTCCCTAACACAAAACTGCGCCCATTTTTTATCTTGCCACCAACGACCGGCATGCCAGGTCGGCGCAGTGCTTTGTATTAACTGAAAAGACAATCCGGCTTTTTCAAAAACAGGTTGTAGGCAAAAACCAACACGCCGTATGTGCGGAGGATCGCTAACCACCAAGGCACTTTGCCAGTGATGTACTTTTAATAAAGCCGCCGTATTGAAAGCCTCTTGATGCGTATTGATTGATTGACCATCAAAAATTAATGCCTCAGCAGGGATGCCTTGTTTAAGCAAAAACAGAGAACGAGGGGATTGATAATAGCTCTGGCCAGCATTTGAACTAACTCCCATTCCCGTCAACAAAATCTTTTTGGCGTACCCCGCATTATAAAGTACAGCCGCCATTTGATCTCTTCCGCCAGTACCTCCGCCCAAGGTAACAATCAAGTCTGCCTGAACAGGTTCATTGGCGGGCGCAGATAACCAGTAACCCAAATTGATGAAGGCACTTACAATCAATAACAAAAAACCGATCACAGCAAGGGTAGGCTTCATAGGTAATTTTCGGCATCTAAAATGTATAAAACGCAAATCAATGGGAGAATGAATTATCCCCTACTTCACATATCTACATGGATTAGTGTCATCCCACGCAGGACGAAGTTTGCAATCCCGTCAGTTTTGAATAATTACGCCTAATCCAATAATTTGGCATACTGCTCAACTATCCCTTTCCATTGATAACGTCTAGTTGCGATGTCTGACATTTTTAAACCATTAGCTAATAATGACTCTGTACTGCCATTAACTATTAATTGCTTAAGCTCATCAGGATCAGAAAAATACTGCGTTGCATTTTCTGTTGTTTCTATATTATAGTCGGCGGCATGAGCGAAAATTGGTAAACCTAAACACATGGCCTCAACTAACGATGGATTGGTTCCACCTGCACTATGTCCATGCAAATAAACCAGGCAATTAGAGCGTAACTGGTTCAATATAACCTGATCATAAATAGGATTAAGTAAATGAATATGTTCAATACCAGAATAGTTAGCATATAAATCCATGCCATATTGGCTGGCTTGCCAGTTGCCAATTAGAACTAATGGCAACTTATTTTGCTGGGCTACAGCCGCTAAAATGATATAAATATTATTTTCCGGTTCAATCCGACATACCGTAAACGCATAATTAGCATCCAGATACGGATACTGTGACAAAACTTTTTTGGATAAAGGAGCGCCAACAGCATGATCTCCACCATAAGCAATCAACGAGCTTTCAACGCCATATTCTGATAATACGTAATTCTGGATAACTTTATTGTCCGTTATAACAACATCGGCATACTTAACAGCCAGTTTTTCAGAAAACTTTAAAAACCACTTGGCAAACTTATTCCATTTGTTACGCTTCCATTCCATGCCATCAATATTAACAACAATTTTTTTTCGGCTGATCAACTTTACAAACGGTAAAGAAATACAACCGGACACACCTAAAATTAATAAAGTATCCGCATATCTTAATGCTTTTAAAATGGACAGAATGTCATAGGGGATGCTCTGCACGCCATTAGCATTTAATGGCAGATAAACCAGCTTAACATCATTGTACTCACCAATCTTATGGCTATAACTTTTACTACTGCAATACACAGTAATATCATATTGTTTACCTAAATATTTAGTCAGGTATTCGGCTAGTGTTTCAAAACCGCCATAGATTGCTGGAAGACCTACTGTGCCGATAATTGCAATTTTTTTTATTTCCATTTGATGTATTTCTTATGTTCCTTAAATTTTAAAAATCCAAATTGAAAAGGTATTTTAAATTAAAAATACAGCAGTTTCAAAAAGACCTCGAACTAATAAACTCAATATATCGATTAGTTTGTGATTCAAGAGTATAAAAATTTTCAAATCTTATCCTTGCATTAAGCCCCATAGCAGAACAAAGATATCTATCATTAAATAACTGCATTAAATATAATAACCAGTCGCTATCATGTTTAACTAAATACCCCGTTTCACCATCAAGAATAATATCAGAATTAGCTCCAATATCACTTGCGATAGAAGCTTTACCAACCCCCATATATTGAATCAACTTAAAACCACACTTCCCTCTTTCAAAAGGGCCATCGATTAGCGGCATAATACCAACATCAGAATCTGAGAGTTCATTAATTTCTGTCTCATTACTCCATTCAACAAACGTGACTGGGAAGTCAAAAGGATTAGACAAAGATTTATCAAAACCAATTATTTTTAAAGTTGAACCTGTTAAAAAAATAAATTCTCTGAGCTGATTTTTTATGCTTAGTAAATGTCTGCTAGTACTAGGAGAACCTATCCATACAATTGTGAAATTAATTGTGGGTTTATTTATTGGCACATAACGTGCTTTGGGAACGACGGTAGGAATTATAATTGTGTTCTTTTGACCTGCAAGAACAGCATAATTCTCCAAATACTTATTTCCGCATATAACTCCGTAAGCGCGATTAATAATTTTTTTATGCTTATTACCTAGTAAAATACGGATAATGATATGTTTGCTATTATCATAATTATGCCAAACGGCATCATCATAATCAATGATAAATCTTATCTTTAATACTGAAAGAAGAAACTCGAATAAATAAGGAACATAAGGAAAAAGTTCCTTTTCTATTAAAAATATACGCCCAGATCGACAATCCACAATCAAATTAAACAACCTTCTAAAATAACAAGAAATAGTTAATAGTAAAGGGTTTTTTCCTGACTTATATTTTTCAGTTAAATATTGATCACTAAACAAAGGCCGACATATAAACTTAAAATCATTGGCGTTCAAGTTCTCAATATATTGCAGAGTCCTATATCTTGAACTTGCCCCCATTCTTTCATGTTTTGTATAAAAATAAATATTCATACTTGCTTACGCCTTTTTTTTAAAACTGCTATTAATGCCATTATAAAACCAATAGATTCAATTATTATATTTGCCGAAAAAGCACCATATAATCCATAATAGTTTATTAAAATTATATAAACTGGGTAGCTTAATAAAATAGTAAACAAAGACATTCTAACAATCAGCCTATCCAATCCATAATAAAACAAAAAATACCCTTGATAGCTTGTGAACGAAATAAGAAAAATAATTGCAGCTATTAAGAACGAGTATTCAACTAGATCATGATATAAATACACTATAGCTACAAGCTCTATTATCCAGAAAACAAATATATATATCATTATTTCTATAAATGTTTTTTTTAAAAGATTATGCGAGACTCCGCGCTTGCATACTTCAGAAAAGAATGTGCTCCCAGAAAAAGAAATCCAAAAATACATCAATGAAACCAATATAGAGAACTTGCCATAAATAGCAATTTCTTCATATACCAGATACAGGGGAAGCAAGATTGCTGAAATTCTTGAGGACACGAGTGAAAGAAGCCATTGTATATAGTACGCCCCCCTTGAATTCGACTTTATAAATTTATATATTTCGGCCCATTTTGGCAAGAACAGTAACCGCTCCCGTCCAAATCCAAGATAGATCAAATAATACAAAAACTCAATACCCCTAAAAACGATCAACCCAACGACAAGAAATAAAATATCTATAGAATTAGTACTGAAAATGTAGATAAAATACATCACCATAAAAATAGCAGAGGCAATGTTACAATATAAAAGATGTCTAGCTCGCTCAGTACAAAAAATATAAGTCGACAAAGATTGACTTAATATACTAAACACCACAAATATACCAATACACACATATAAAAGTAAATTACCTACGAGTATGCCTTGAAATTCTAAACCTAAAAACAACAATATAAATAAAACTTCAAAAATCAATAGTAGTTTAACCACTAATAATATTGACAAATTCCTGCCGATACCGCTATTTGAATAGATAAATATAAGATATTTCTGGTTATAATAATCAAATGTCCCAATTAAAATTGAGGTCAAGCTAAGCATAATATAAACACGACCAAACTGATCACTGGGCAACATTCTTTCTGCTAAAGCATTAGCCGCAACCAACAAACCTGCATTTGCCGCTCGAAATGAAAATTTACCAATCTTATCTACTAATGCCAATTTTGACACCTCGAACTAACGGAGCTATAAATAAAAAAATAAAACTAATCAAATATATTGTATCGGTATACTTTAATGAAATCGTCGACAAAGCTGAACATACCAGTGATAAATAGAACAATATATATACAAACAAGGACTTAGATTTTTTAAAATTAAAATCCAAAAATGAATTCAAAGCAGCTAAAGCAATAGAGGAAATCAACGCACCAAAGAAACCAAAATCATTTATCAATTCGTAATGCATTGAATAGACATTAGTCGACACACCACTTATCGACACAAAAGGAAGTGAGTGAGCAGGGATTGTAGGAAAGGCATCTTTTCCAAAAAAGTAAATTGCCACTTTATAAACTCTAGAAAAGGTATACACAAAAAATTCTGAACTATTCACATATTGATTCATAATAAAATAATCAAGCGCAGCCAGCGACCCAACCACATAATCATATGGATATAATAAAGCGGCACCGCCCAACAAAAAAACATCTGAGAAATCATTCATTGAGCCAACATTACTATCGACAACTTTGCCTGTAAAAAATGAAAAAGCGACAATGAATACATACATCAAGCCTAATATTCCAACGGAATGAATAAAAAGAAGCGATGTTTTCTTATTTTTAGCATTAAACCAACAAAAATAAATCAACATTACACAATACATAAAATTAATTTTTGCTGCGGTTAATAGCATGCTTGCCAATACAACAATTATCACCATAAAGCTTGAATACGATTGTTTTTTTATATTTAAAAAAATCAAATATAATCTTGCTATAATAAATAAAGTCCCGAATAAGTAAAATGATATATTAACCCCACTATCTTCACTCAGATCTTTAAGAGCCGTCCTGGCACCACCATCTGACAGATATTCTAAAATGCCACCGATTGATCTAATTTGATAGAAAAAATATAATAAAAACAAAAACCAAAGCAATAACAGAAAATCAGTGATTACCTTTGCCCTATCAAAATCTACATTACTAACGAATAAATACACCTTACCGATAATAAATTTTCTAACAATATAATAAGATGTTATATAGCATAATAAAAATGCTATAAGATATAATTTGAGTTCAAAACTAAGAGGAGGAAATACCGATAAATTTAGCTGATAAAGAATTATGGTTATTAACCATGAAAAATTAAAAACAAAAAAAATGCTTAAATTAGGGTTTGATAGTTTTTTGTTAATAATTGCCACCAATGCCCCTATAATTAAGCAAATAAAAATCATAACTTATAAAGCTCTATCGTCTCACTAACGATCAATTCGGCATCAAATCTAACTTGACAATATTTGCGTGAGTTTCTTATTGTTTTATTTAAAAAGTTATGGTCTATTTTCATAATTTTAGAACATAAATCATTGGGCGATTTCGGCTTAACAACAAAACCGTTCCACCCATCAATCACGGTGGTCTTACAGCCTGGCATATCCGTCGTTAATATTAGGCAATCATGCACTAATGCTTCAAGGAGAGATCTTGGCACTCCTTCTCTGTAATATGACGGCAAAACGACTATATCAGCATTCTGTAGCAAAGGTTCTACATCTTCTACATAACCTAAATAATTAACACCAGCCGCATTTGCTAATTCTTCAACTTTCTTATCCCATGGGTCTTGTAATGAATTAGCACCCGCAAAATAAAAGACAAATCTTTTTTCTTTTGAAATCTTATTAAAAACACTAACTGCATCAAAATAATCAATATATCCTTTCTCTGCAACAGGCCTAGATATCATATATATATTAATTTTTTCATCGTCAGTTTTTACTTTTCTCTCATAACTGCCGTTTACTGGTATACCCGAACCAGCCTGTAATTTCAGCTTATTTTCTCCAACATAATTTTTTAACAAATGAAAATCATCTTCATTTTGCACAAAAACTGCATCTGCATTTTTTGATATAATCTTATATAAATTAAGCAACAAATTTCTTTTAATATTCTCAAAAAAACCAGGTTTTTCATTAACAAAAAGTCGCCCCATTCCCGTTACAGAAAAGAATAACTTGTAATTACTTCTAATTATTATTTTTGATATACCTGCTACAATATTTCCATAATGAGTGAATCCATGCACTACATCAGGCGACTCTTTTCTAATTATATTTAATGCTAGCAAGCAGTTTTTAAAAGTAGATATAAAATTTTCTTGACCATACATATTCAATGTATAGTGATGATCCACAATCTCACTTAGTGATTTCCCATAACCAGTTTCACCGCCTACAGTAATTACTTCGCATTTGTCTTCCTTTAATCTCTTTATGATTGGCATTCTGAAGCGATACAATGCCGCATCTGTGTTACAGACCATTAATACTTTCATGCATATCCTATAAATATAAAATATTATCTTATGTGCTATTGTTTCGATTACATACCAATAAGTTAATTAACTAATACTTAGTACTACGGCAATAGAAATCTTCTTGATCACTGATTTTTCTCTGTAATCGTATTGATTGAGTTAGTAATCAGATATATTCTATTTCTCATTTACTACCAAAAAACGAACAATTGTTATTTTTTAAATTAAAAAATAACAATTGTTTGGCATATGTAAAATTGGATGGTTTTTTTTTAGATCGGAGTAGTATTTACTTTAATTTACTAAAATATAGTTACTCATACTCTTATAGCTGACATTCCCACGAGTTTTTTATGTGAATTTACTATAAGAAATTACTAGAGCTTGTAGTATTTTTTAAACCATTCTACGGTTTCCTTAATCCCATCAAACAGTTTTTTAGAGGGCTTATAGCCCATATCATGCTCTAATGCCGTAGTATCTGCATTGGTCTGATATACATCTCCCGGCTGCATAGGTAAATATTTTTTTACAGCCTCTTTTCCACAAGCTAATTCTATGGCTTGGATAAAGTCCATTAATTTAACAGGGGACGAGTTACCAATATTATAAAGTCGATAGGGTGCTGTGGAGGTGCTTGGGTCGGGGTTTTGTGCATCCCATTCCGTAGCAGGCAACGCCACTTTGTCTATGCAGCGAAGTACGCCTTCTATGATGTCATCAATGTAGGTAAAGTCGCGCAGCATGTCGCCGTTGTTAAATACGTCGATAGGCCGGTCGTTTAAAATGGCATCTGCAAATAAAAACGGTGACATATCCGGTCGTCCCCAAGGGCCATAGACGGTAAAAAACCGTAAGCCGGTGGTGGGTAAGTTATACAGATGGCTGTAAGCGTGGGCCATTAACTCATTGCTTTTTTTGGTCGCTGCATAAAGGCTGGCCGGGTGTGCGATGGAATCTTTTTCTGAGAAGGGTACTTTGCCGTTTAAGCCATAAACACTGCTGGAGCTGGCATAGACTAAATGTTCTATAGCGTTCCAGCGGCAAGCTTCCAAGATATTTAAAAAGCCGTCAATATTACTTTGTATATAAGCTTGCGGATTTTCAATGGAATAACGTACACCGGCTTGGGCAGCTAAATGACAAACCTTGTCGAACTTTTCATTGGCAAACAGCATTTGCAGCGCTTGTTTGTCTTCCAAGTTCATTTGAATAAAGCGGTAATTGGGATACTTATCACTTTGTACCAATTTATACCAAGCCAGTTGGTCTTTTTTAATACCGGCTTTTTGCAGGCGACCGTGTTTTAGGTTGACATCGTAATAGTCGTTGATGTTGTCAAGGCCTACGACTTCATCGCCTCTTTCAAGTAAGCGTTGTACGACGTAAGAGCCAATAAAACCTGCGGTGCCGGTGACTAATATTTTCATGTTTGTTTTTATGTCGTAAGGCTAATTTGGATATATTTAAAGCCTAAAGCTTTTATTCGCTTAATCTAAAAAGTATTTTAATCAAAAGTGGGCTGCCCACTTAAGACGTTGCAGTATCAATAAACTGCGGCTTTTGGAGTGTAAGCTCTGCTTGCAACCAGGCTTATACTGGGCTGATGAAAATACTTAATTTTCGGCATTATAAATAAGACCTGCTTTTGTTCCTCTTCTTACATCGGAATAAGCTATTTTTTTCTTGCTTTGCAAGGTCTCACCTAATTCCTCTTCGCACCA
>Ga0268283_1001447_pt1 | contig 11699 bp, 9 predicted proteins | sample saktaG_13_FD_190140 | JGI IMG/M metagenome (GOLD analysis project Ga0268283, IMG submission 190140) | Saline water microbial communities from Sakinaw Lake, British Columbia, Canada - sak_2013_06_06_36m | ecosystem: Environmental > Aquatic > Non-marine Saline and Alkaline > Saline ... | reverse complement strand
CGGCTTTACGATTTGTGTTAATATCAGCTTATCATGGCACACACTAAGATTTTTAATTATGTATTATTGTGTCACCCACTGTAAATCACATAGAGCCTATTTATTAATCAAGCTCAGCAAACCTTTTAAGAGTGCCAGGGGCGTAGGAGGGCAACCCACTATCGTCATATCGACGGGTATTACATTGGAGACTGCACCACAACTGGCGTAAGACACGCCAAATTCACCCCCGCAAGCGGCACAATCCCCCACCGCAACCACCCATTTAGGATTGGGTGTCGCTTCGTAAGTGCGTAGCAATGCGGTTTGCATGTGCCGTGAAACCGGACCGGTCACCAATAACACATCGGCATGCCGGGGTGAGGCTACAAAATGAATGCCAAAACGCTCAATATTATAATACGGATTATTAAGGGCGTGGATTTCCAGTTCGCAACCATTACAGGAACCGGCATCGACCTGCCTTATGGCAATACTGCCTGAAAATTGCTTGTCGATGTGGCGTTTGATTTCAATGCCCAGTTTTTCCAGTTCATCGTCTTTGGGGGCTTTGTACTTTTCTGTGACAACGCCGGTTTTCAGGATTTTTTTAAAAAGTTGTAACACAATGCCTCCTATAAATCGTTGCCTGAATAAGAGCCATTCAGGGATTTGTTACACACTGGAAAATCAGGCACGATATTATTCAGCGTCAGTTTTTCCAGAGCAGGCCAGTTCAGGATACTGGGGTCGCGTGGATAAAAACGGGCGATTTTATTATCGTCATCGAAGCGAACATAAGTGGTGATTTCTCCCCGCCAACCCTCAACTATGCCTAAACCTTCACTCCCTGCTGGCGGTGTTTGCCAGTCGGCTAGGATGTCGCCTTCTGCTAGTTGCGCTATAAATTGATTAATAAGCTTTAAGGCCGCATTGATTTCCTTGTATCTGACCCAGAATCGTGAGGCGATATCGCCTTTATTTTCCAATGCGACTTTAAACGTGACTTGATCGTAAGGTGAATAGGGCGCATCGCGGCGCACATCAAAATCCTGGCCGCTGGCACGACCGACATAACCCAGCGTGCCAAAGGCGGTGGCGGTTTCTGGCGACAAGTAACCTGCGGTATAAAGTCTATCTTCCAGGGATGAGTTAAGGTCTATCGCCGGCATGACTTCTGATAGCTCATTTTTTAACTGAAGTATCTCCTGCTTAATCAAGGTGCAGGCGGTTTCTGATAAATCACAGATAACGCCGCCGGGAACAATTCTGTCCATGAGCAAACGGTGGCCGAAAACGGTGGCATGGGTGCGTAACCACAGTTCACGCAGGCGGGTAAACTGCATTTGTGCAAACACAAAAGCAACATCATTACAAATGGCACCCATATCGCCTAAATGATTGGCGACCCTTTCACGTTCTGCCAGAATGCCACGTATCAAGGCAGCGCGTGGCGGGATTGTAATACCGGCGGCTTGCTCCATTGCCCGGCAAGCTGCCCAGCAATGTCCGACGGTGGTATCCCCTGAAATTCTTCCGGCTAAACGTGCTAAAGAGTCCGGTGTTCTGCCTTCGGCAATTTTTTCAATCCCTTTATGAACATAGCCCAAGCGTTCTTCCAAATTTAAAATCAGTTCGCCGACTGCCAGAAAGCGAAAATGCCCCGGTTCAATAATACCGGCATGGACGGGGCCTACAGGAATTTCATAAACCCCTGCGCCATGCGCTTTAACAAAGGGGTAATTCATGTCGGGGGGCGTAACGGCTTGGGGTTCGCCTTGAACAGAAAAATCCTTGCGTAACGGATAACTGTGTTTACCCCACGCTTGATGGCGGGTCCAGCGCCGATTATCGGGATGTCCTGCAAAGCTAATGCCAAACAGGTCTTGGGTATGGCGTTCACTGCGATTGGCGGCAGGATAAACGGTGGCTTGTGAGGGCAATTCGGGGTGGTCGGTATCGATGCGTGTTCGTAACAACACGTAAATGCCTGCTTTTTCAAAACAGGCGTTAACGATAAATACCGTCTCTGCGTGTTCTGCCCAACCGGCGACCCAGCGCAGATTTTGTTCAAGAGCGTATTGACCAAATTGTTGCCAATGCCTGCTTTCAATTTGCCACAGCACGATTTTATCGCTCTGAGGGTCGCCGTTGAAGGCAGTGTTGACTGTATTTGGATTGATAAGCACGGGAACAATAAAAAATTCTGTGCTATTGAGTTGGTTTAAAAAATCCGTCGTCCAATTTGAAGCGCTCATAACGGTGTACTCCCGGAGATTAACAAGGTGGCCTGTGAAAACCAGTTAGCCAGAAATCCGGGGATAGACAAGCCCAGCCATAACACCAAACCTAAATGAATGATGACCGGCCACAAGTTGGCTTTAACGGGGTGTTGACCTTCTGGCTTATCGCCATAAACCATGGGCTGTATGTGTCTGAACAGACCTGCAAAGGCAATGCCGATACCCAGTAATAATAACGGTGCCAGCCAGGGATAGCTGTGCATGGTAGCCAGTAAAACCAGAAATTCACTGGTAAAAACACCAAAAGGCGGGAAGCCGGCAATGGCTAACGTGCCGATTAACAAACCCCAGCCTACCTTGGGTTGGGTTTTTATCAAGCCTCGTATTTTATCCATGCTTTGCGTTCCGGCAAGCTGCGAGGCGTGACCCACGGTCACAAAAATAGCCGATTTTGTCAGTGAGTGTACGGTCATGTGTAGTAAGGCTGCAAACGTTGCCATGGAGCCGCCGATACCAAAAGCAAACGTCATCATGCCCATGTGTTCGATGGATGAATAACTAAACAAGCGTTTAATATCTTTTTGCCGATGCAGAAATAAAGCGCCGACCAGAAAAGATAACAGTCCAAAGCCCATCATCAAGTAACCGGCTATATGGTTATGGCTGGCACCATCCACCAGCATTTTATTACGTACTACGGCATATAAGGCATCATTTAACAACAGGCCGGACAAGACCGCAGACATGGGTGTCGGACCTTCGGAATGGGCATCGGGCAACCAGTTATGCAAAGGCACCAGACCGATTTTAGTGCCATAACCAACCAGCATGAAAACAAAAGCAATTTCCAATATTTCCGGATTTAATTTACTGGCGTTCTCGTAAAGCACCGACCACAATAACGAGCTTTCACCATCGCCAATCTGTATCGCTGCGTAATACAGCAAAATGGTGCCAAATAGCGCTTGCGCAATACCCACACCACAAAGAATAAAGTATTTCCAAGCGGCTTCAATGGATTCAGGGGTTCGGTATAAACTCACCAGCATCACTGTCGCCAGGGTTGCGCCTTCCATGGCAACCCACATAATGCCCATGTTATTGGTGGTTAGCACCAGATACATGGCCAGCATAAAACCTTGATACATGGAGTAATAAAGTTTTAACCGGTTATCCGTCAATTTGCTCAAGTCTTTTTCATGCGCCATATAGGGACCGGAAAAAATTGACGTGGTGAGTCCGACAAAAGCAGTCAGAACAATTAAATAGACGTTAAACGGGTCAATCAAAAAAGCTTTATTGGCGGATAAAATAGTGCCTTGATTAAGCACATTAACCGCCAGCCAAATTGTCGCCAGCAAACAGATTGCGTTAAACCTGACATTCAGTTTCCCCATGTCGGCCCGGTGTCCGCCCAGTGCAAAAAACACAATGCCAACTAACGGAATCAATAATACAAGATAGACCGCAATCATTTATCCACCTCATTTAATTTATTTAATAAATCAACATCCAGTGAATCGATACTGGTACGAATATGCAAGAAAAAAATACCAAACAGCACGGCTGCAACCAATACGTCAAAGGCGATGCCCAGTTCAACTACCATGGGCATACCTTTGGTGGCAACGATAGCGGCAAAAAACAAACCATTTTCAATCGACATAAACCCGACCACATGGGCAACCGCCTGGCGATGTGAGATCATTAACAACATGCCCAACAGCACCACGGAGAGACTGACCGCCAGTGCATTCAGCATGACCGGCGAGGTGGTTTGTACGATAGGATGCAATACGTAATAGCTGAACACCATCAAACTGGCACCACCCAGCATCACTACGGTTTTATTTGATAACGCTTGAACATCCCGATGAGTGTTCATTAGCAAAACTTCACGCCTTAACATCCACGGAATAAAGATAACTTTTAGCACTAAGGTCAGCAAGGCAGAAATATACAGATGTGGGTTATTTAAACTGTAGGCGGCCAACACTGTAGTTAAGGTTAATAGAAAACCCTGCACGGCAAAAACAAAGATTAAGCGTAACAACCGGCCTTGTCCCAGCATAAGAAAAGAAGTGAGACCTACCAAAGCCGCCATCGACAAAATAGCCTGCGTATAAAAATCGGTTTGTTCAATGTTCATGGTTTATTGCCTACAGTCAAGAAAAAATGGCACACGGATGACACGGATTAGAACAGATTTACACGGATTTATGATGATTTGATCCATTGTAATTCGTTGTGTCCGTGTACTGGTTTTTACAGCTTTCACTTTCATCGTGACGCCTCCAGAATGATGTGGCTCAGCATGCCCAGCAAGCCTAATAAATAGGCAAAGCTTAGATACTCCTGTACGCGAAACAAGCGCATTTTGGCGACCAACGTTTCTGCTATTGCCAAAAATATCGCCAGTAAGGCCAGTTTTCCTAAAATCGCGAGTAAACCATAGCCCAGGTCTTTAGCGCCAAAGGTTTCAGAGATACCCCAAGGAAAAAAGATATTGGCGATTAATACGCCATATAACATGAGCTTGAGTTGGCTTGCCCATTCAATCAACGCCAGATGTCGGCCACTGTATTCCAGAATCATGGCTTCATGAATCATGGTCAGTTCCAGATGCGTGGCCGGATTATCTACAGGAATCCGTCCGGTTTCAGCGATGGCAACCAAGATCAGGGCAAACAGGGCAAATACAAAAGAAGGTCTTAATATAAGCCCCTCATTTAATACATGCGCAATAGCACCTGATAAATTGGTCGTAGAGGCCGTCATGGTCAGGGTGAAAATAGCCATTAACATGGCCGGTTCTGCCAGTGAAGAAATAGTCATTTCTCGGGATGAACCCATACCACCAAATGCGGTGCCAATATCCAGGCCGGCCAAGGCCAGAAAAAAGCGGGCAAAGGCAAAAAATCCCACCATGACAATGACATCCGCACTGGCTGAGGTGGGTAGATTAACCGCGATCAACGGCACCACGCTTGCCGCCAGTACCGTGGCAGAAAATATAAGGTAAGGTGCGGCTATAAATAGCCAGGATGCTTGTTCCGAGACTACCGGTTGTTTATGCGTTAATTTAAGTAAATCCCGGTAAGGCTGTAACAGGGAAGGGGCTTTGCGGTTTTGTAAACGGCATTTACACATTTTTAGCCAACCCGCCAATAACGGTGCGAGTACGACAAATAACGTAGTTTGTAAAATGGCGATTAACCAGTTCATTGTGGTTCTCCAGACGGTAGGGGCTTTTTGTTATACGGTGCGACTGTATCTTTATTCATCAGCTAATCACCCAGAGCAGGAGTACCAAGGTGGCAAACGAGTAGCCCAGATAGGTTCGGATATTACCGGTTTGAATGCGCCCTACCTGCCTAGCCAAGTTGTTTACACTTTGCGCTATCGGTTGATACAGGCGTGGCCAGCTATGATCCTGTATATGCAGTTGATAATGCACAGCGGCCACATCTTGGTTCATTGCGCCTTGCAGGTCTTTTTTAATCTGCTCGTCTATAATCCAGGTTTTGGCGAAAATTCGCCGTAAAGGCATGGTAAATGAACTAGAGGTATATTGCATACGCGGTGTCAAGCCGCCAAAACCACAATCCCAAGTTTCGGCCCGTCGCATGACGGTCAAAGGACTACGCCGTAAATACCAATAACAAACACCGGCCGCAATCAGTACGCCTATTAGCACCAGTGGCGGTGAGTAAGATGCCTGCTCTGCAGAAACCGGAGCCAGCCATAACCAACCTAAAGCGGAATCATTCGGTAAGGTATGTCCTAATAATTGACCTGAAACATTGTTGATTAAATGAATGATCACGCCAGGAAAAATCCCGATAAAAAAACACAAACCGGCCAACAAAGCAGGGCCGGCCAGCATACCTTTGTCACTTACTTCATGCGCTTTTTCACTGTTTCGTGAGCGTGATTGCCCTAGAAATATCAACCCGAATACTTTAACAAAACACGCAGCAGCTAATGCCGCTGTCAACGCCAAGGCCGCAGCCGCAACCGGAATTAAACTGCGCAACACGCCATTGTCCAGCACATCAACTTGCAGTGCGGTCTGAAAAGCCAACCATTCTGAAACGAAGCCGTTAAACAGGGGCAATGAAGAAATACTCATACAGCCGACCAAAAACAACGCGCTGGTTTGGGGCATTTTTTTAATCAATCCACCCATCATGTCGATATTTAATTCATGGGTTTGGTGATGAATAATGCCGGCACCCAAGAACAATAAATTCTTGAACAAGGCATGATTAAAGGCATGGAACAGAGCTGCCAGAAAGCCCAAAGCGGCTAATTGCGGATGGCCGTTTGCCATAAAGATTATGGACAAGCCCAGCACCATAAAAATAATGCCGATATTTTCAACGGAACTGTAGGCCAACAGGCGTTTTAAATTGGGTTGCATCAGGGCGTACAGAATGCCGCCCAGTGCTGAAACCGTACCCAGAATTAACAACACCACGCCCCATTGCCACTGTACATCACCGAGTAAATCAAAACAAAAACGGATCAAGCCATACAAGGCCACTTTAAGCATGACACCACTCATCAGTGCTGAAATATGTGAGGGCGCAACCGGATGGGCTTCCGGCAACCAAACGTGAACCGGCACTATCCCGGCCTTCATGCCAAAACCCAACAGCGCCAATACGAAAGCAATACTTGCCCAAGTGCTTGATAAGTTGGCCTGACGCAGGGCATCAAAGGTAAAGCCGGTAGAAAAACTGGCCAGCACGCCAAACCCTAAAATAATCGACAAGGCACCGACTTCTGCCATTAATAAATAAAGAAAAGCGGCACGGCGATTGGCGGAATTTTCATGCTGAAAGGCCACCAGAAAATAGCTGGCGACCGACATCAACTCCCAGGCAATCATGAACATAAAAGCATCATCCGCCAACAGCACCAATAACATGCCGGTAACAAACAAGCCGGTAAATAAACCTAAGGCAGCAAAGGGATGTTCATTTTCTTTATAAGTACGGACATAGCCGGGGCCGTAAAGACTTACCGCACAAACGGCAATGCCGATAATTAAAAAGAAGAAACCGGACAAACCGTCAAAACGGATATGCCAAGGTAGCCAGGGTAAACCCAAAGCAATCTGGTCGGTAATAACCTCTTTACTGAGCAGCACAGCCAACCCGGCGATGACGGCAAAGACACCGGACAAACCCAATAAAACAAACACGGCTTGTTTTAAAAAAACCGGAAAGCGCCGTTCTTCAAGATTTTTATTAATCCAGCCTCGGCAACGGACATTGCGGGTAAAGAATGTGTTAAAACTATACTCACTGACTGCTAATAGAGTTTGCCGCTGATGCATCATCAGTGCCAGCAAACCGGAAGCAAAGCTTAGAAGTACCGCACAATAAGCTGATAAAAGGATCATGAAATTCTCACTATCGTGTTTGAGCTAAAATAAAAAACCTAAAGGTTCCAGATCATTGGAGCCAACCGAATCTATTGAACTTTAAAAAAATGAGCGAATCGAGGCTTAAAAGTTGACCGTTGGTTTTTAGCCCACCATTGTTAACTTTACACCTTGCACCTTGCACCTTGCACCTTGCACCTAAAGCCTGTCATCCGCCGTCATTAGTCGTGCGGCAAGTGCATGATCTGAAAACGTTTCCAACGCGTTACCCACTTGTCGACAGTGTCCACCTTGAGCTTCATAGTTTTGTTGGAAGTCATGGATAAACGTCATCACCGTATGATCAATCAGGTAACCGTCTGAAAAATCAAAAATAAGTGTTTTACCCTGTTCCAGTCCGGCCAGTGCTTTTTTTAAGGGCAAGATGTTTGAAAAGAGGGCAGAGCCTAATAACTTGATTACCCGCGTATTGTTATCTTGTTGTTGCATCGTAAAGTGAATCTTGAACAGGTTGCCAGGCCAAACGCCTCTTGCCAAGGTAATGGCCAATTTGACAACAATGCCTAAGATAACGCCCAATAATAAATCGGTCGCCAATATGCCGATAAGCGTGACCACAAACAATAATAACTGTTCTTTACCGACATCCAATGCTTGGGTGAATGTTTTAGGCGATGCTAAACGATAACCGGTATAAACCAGTAAGGCGGCTAAAGCAGCCAAAGGAATACGTTGTATGAAACTGCTAAAAAAGACGACAAACAGCAATAATATCAAGCCATGAAAGAAGTTTGCCCACGTTGTTTTTGCACCGTTATTGATATTAGCCGAGCTACGGACAATTTCAGCAATCATCGGCAAGCCGCCAATCATACCGGCCACCAGATTACCCAGACCGATCGCTGTTAAATCACGATCAAGATCCGACGTTCGCTTATACGGGTCAAGCTTGTCTACTGCGGCCGCACTGAGTAAACTTTCAAGACTGCCTACCAAGCTGATACTTAGCACGGCTTCCCAGAAGGCCATTGTCGTTATTTTTGAAAAGTCGGGAAAATAAAAACCGGCCATAAAATTATCGGGAATTGTAATCAGATAGTGTGAGCCGTTGGTAGCCGCTTCCTGAAAGTCAAAATGCCAAGCGAACACGATGCCCATTAATACGACAATAACCGGAGCGGGGATTTTGCTTCCGCTTAAAGGCCAAATAATCAATAGTAGCAAGCCTAAAAAACTGATCAGAACACAATCCATATTCATGACTAGCAAGCTGTGCGGAATTTGTGCGATGATTGAAAACAGACTGCCGGACTGCGGCGTAACGCCCAACATAACGTGAGTTTGTGTGGCGATAATAATAATGCCAATTGCAGCCAGCATGCCATGAATCACCGAGGTAGGAAAAAAGGAACTCAATTGCCCCAATTTAAACCGCCCCATCAAAATCTGTAAAACACTGGCGATTACAATCGCGGCCAGGGTATAACGGTAACCTGCCAGTGCATCGCCGTCACCCAAGGCTTGCACCGCTGCCAAAATCACCACAATCAAACCGGCCGCCGGGCCATTGATAGTCAGGTAAGAACCGCTAATGCGCGATACCAATACGCCACCGATAATAGCGGTAATAATGCCGGCCGATGGCGGAAAGCCCGAAGCCACTGCTATACCCAGGCATAGCGGCAAGGCGATAAGAAAAACCAAAAATCCGGAAGCTAAGTCGCTAAGCCAGTTTTCTTTTAAACCGGCCAGTCCGGTTTTTGGCATCGTCGACAGGGATAATTTGTTCATAAAATTCCTCGTTTAGTGTAGTAAAGATTGATTGTAAATGCTGCTCAGTCAACCACTATACCACCACACAGCGCGACGGGGGCGCTGACCGTAAAACTATCACAGTTGTCGAGTTACGCTACGTTTGGCCATGATTTCTGCATGACCAATAAGTTTTGCAGAAATCAATAACGCTGTTAACTCATTAATCGTAAGTATTTGGTCCCCCCATTTTTCAAAGGGGGAGGTGAATAATTACGATTAATAGACCGCTATATTACAAGCCGTCATGGTCACTTTTGCGACGACTCATATTACCTGGTTTCATTCTGCGTACTGCCAAAGGATGGGCTGAAAAAGTCTCATGATATTCCATCCCGATAAATACACATTTTCCACCGTACCCTTCATAGTTATGCTGAAAGTCATGAATAAATTCCATCACCGTATGATCAATCAGATACGCATTATTTAATTGAAAGATGACTATTTTTCCGTTTTCGAGATTAGCCAATGCCGTCTTTAAAGACATAAAATTAGAGAAAATAGCGGCTCCCACTATTGAGACTATAACGGAATCAGCATCTTTAGGTTTAATAACAAAGTGGATTTTGAACAGATTATTGAGTCTGACGCCGCGCAGCAGGTGGATAGCAAACTTGGTTGCAATACCGATAGCGACACCAATTAATAAATCGGTTGCCAAGACACCGATAATCGTTACCACAAACATAAACAACTGTTCTTTGCCGATGTGTAAAACGTTTGCAAATGACTTTGGAGAGGCCAGACGAAAACCGGTAAATACCAATAAAGCCGCTAAAGCTGCAAGCGGAATACTATGAATCAAACGTGGAAACAATACCACAAACAATAGCAAAAATGCACCGTGAAAGAAGTTGGCCCACTGGGTTTTGGCGCCATTGTTTACATTAGCTGAACTTCTTACGATCTCGGCTATCATCGGCAAGCCGCCGATTAATCCGGCCAACAGATTGCCCGCACCGACTGCGGTTAAATCACGATCAAGATTGGAATGGCGTTTATACGGATCAAGTTTATCCACTGCCATGGCGCTAAGCAAACTCTCCAAGCTACCGACCAAGCTGATGCTGATAACGGCTTCCCAAAACTCTAGCGTGGCAATTTTTGAAAAGTCAGGAAAATAAAAGCTGGACATAAAGTTGTCAGAAATGGCGACTAAAAATTTGGGCCCGACAGTTTCCTCATGATGTGCCAGAAAATGCGCATCCGGCAGAAACAAATACATGTGCTCATGATCCAGATCAAAATATTTCGCCAAACCTATTCCTGCCAACACGACAATCAGTGGTGCCGGAATCATCTTTAAAAGAGGATTTTTTAACAGCGACCAAATAATCAATATGGCCAGTCCGGTAAAGCCGATAATGGCAATTTCATGATTAAGGCTCATAATGCTGTGCGGAATTTGAGCGATAGTCGAAAACAGGCTACTGCCTTTCTCCGGGGTAGTGCCCAGCATGACATGGATTTGTTTGGCCATAATAATGATGCCAATCGCCGCCAACATGCCATGTATCACCGATGCCGGAAAAAAAGAACTCAGTCGCCCGGCTTTAAACACGCCCATTAAAATTTGTAAGACACTGGCAACCACAATGGCCGCCAAGGCAAAACGATAACCGGCCATCGCATCGCCTTCACCCAGTTCTTGCACTGCACTGAGCACCACTACAATCAAACCGGCGGCGGGGCCATTGATGGTTATAAAGGAACCGCTGATACGAGAAACCAGCATTCCACCGATAATAGCGGTGATAATGCCCGCTGAAGGTGGAAAGCCCGATGCCATTGATATACCCAGACACAATGGTAAAGCGATAAGAAAGACCAGAAATCCTGACAACAAATCGCTACGCCAGTTTTCTTTTAAACCAGCCAAGCCCATTTTGGGTAATACAGCTAATGAAGCTTTACTCATACAAATCCTTGTTAAAGATAATAGTGTTTATCCTTTGTTATTAGCGATTATTGTGCCAACGGATTGTTATTTTGTAACCAACTGTTTTTATTATGATATGAGACTGTTATTTCAATAAGGTAGAAGAGATGAACGGTAAGACTGGTGCAAAAAAACCGTCAGCGGTTTATTTGCACCGTGGAAAAAATAGAAACCTGGTTTTAGGTGGTAGCTTTGCACTGCTGACCGAAGATCTTAAGGGTAATAATCACCGGGTTGCAGGCACTTACAAACAGCTTATGCATGACGAATGCACTGATGTGGTAAAATTTTTCAAAATGCCTAGCGTTGAGGCTAAGGTAATACAATATAA
>Ga0268283_1001446_pt1 | contig 11702 bp, 9 predicted proteins | sample saktaG_13_FD_190140 | JGI IMG/M metagenome (GOLD analysis project Ga0268283, IMG submission 190140) | Saline water microbial communities from Sakinaw Lake, British Columbia, Canada - sak_2013_06_06_36m | ecosystem: Environmental > Aquatic > Non-marine Saline and Alkaline > Saline ... | reverse complement strand
TGGGTACCCGCGAATCATTCACCAGCTCGCGCAGACTTTCACAGGCCAGGCCCAGATGGGTATCGCCGCTGGAGGCCGGGGGAGACAGTTCCTCTTCCTCCTTGGGCTCCAAACGTGCCTCCAGAGCCTCCAAGACGTGACGGGTCGCACTTAACGCCTCCTTAGCAGCGAGGCGGGTAGTCGCAACCGCCTCCCTGGCGGCGTAACGAGTAGTCGCAACGGCTTCCTTGGCAATTTCCCTTCCCATCTCCGCCACTTCCTGAGAAACCTCCCGGGTTCCTTCTCTGGTAATCTCAAGGGTTGTCCCGATCTTAGACTTGGCGTGTAAGAGCCATTCGGGCAAATTTTCGCGCACGTGATTCCAAATCTTCACCAAGTTTTTCCTCGAAGAGCAGCACAGCCGGCGCTGATTGAAGCTCGCCACGGGTATCTAGGGTATGGGCCACGGCCTTGCCCAAGCTGTCGAAGATCAAGCCATAGGCAACCGCGTGCAACATCCCACCAGCCACCGTTCCCAGTCCCGGAAAGGCCTTAAGACCGTTCCCCGCAACCGCAAGCATAATGGGCAATGTCTTAGCCACATGGCGCCCCGATTGTTCCAACAGACGTTGAAGGTCGAACTGCCGTACCGGAACTTCATAAAGGGCACACATATCTTTTAAAAGATTGATCCCCAAATAACCCTGGATCAAGAGGTCGCTACCGGGTGCCACTGCGGCCATCGCCCCTATTACCGCCTTGCGGGAATACTGACTTACCAACTCTTCCGCCTTGGTACGGCGGTGTACCGTCAAGGCCTCGTCCAGTTTGCGTGACGCCAGAACAAATACCGCGCTATCGCGCAGTTTTTCCAGGGTCGCCATATCGCTATCGATGCAACGCTGCAGAGCCTCCGCCAGAGGAGCAACCTGAGGTGAAATTTCGCGTACCACCCGTTCTTCGTGACCGTCCGGAAAGACGCGCATCACCTCTTGGGTACCGCCGGCGGTAATGGCCACCACATTGACGCGGGAAGACCCCTCTACTCGTTCCACTAAACGCTGGCGTACCGCAGCCAAATCTTCCTCAGTGTAGAGGTCCATTTTGTTTAGGACCAAGACCATGGGTTTGTCTAGGGCAATCAGGGCCTGCAATTCACGATATTGGTCACGGGTCAGATCGCCATCACAGACGTAGACCACCACATGAGAACGCATAGCCTCTTCGCGAGCCATCGCATCCAACTCTCCATTGGCCTCGTTGAGTCCGGGTAAATCGGTGAGTATCAACCGATCATGGGCGGTACTGACCCAGACGTGGCGCATCACCTCGCGGGTGGTACCCCCTCGGGCCGAGATTTCCACCTCTGCAGAGGGGAGTAAGGCCCGTACTAGGGACGACTTGCCGGTACTGATCTCCCCGAACAAGGCAATGTAGACCTCACCGGTGGCGCGACGATTTTTCAGTTCGATGAGCTCTCGTCGAACCACAGTAACATCAAGCCCCAACTGTTCACTCTGGACGAGGCGTCGTTCCATCTCTTCTTGGGTGGGCGGCGGGGCAGAGGGAGCGATAGACTTCCGAGGCCGTGGCACCAGCAACCGCCACACCACCCAGCCTCCACTTCCTGCTAGGGCGACGAATACAATCGAGTAGAGTACGACGAACCAGATGGGTGCGCTACGCAACCGATCCAGTACGGTAAAAGCCCAATCCGTAAGTGCCAACAGTACAAAAAGTAATAGCGTGACCCCAACAGCAGCCGCTACAGCGAGGAGGACTCGAAAAGTAGATAGAGGACGCATAATTCCATCATCAATTATCAAAGTGGCGGATTATAGCAGCTTGGCAACGTTACATCGAAAGGGATTCTGGTTCAGTCAATGGATTCCAGATCCCAACGCCAGTTTCTTTTCAAAAAGAGGATTCTAATGCTGATCAAACAGAAAGACTCGGCTCTGGTTATTATCGACATCCAGGAACGCCTTGCCCGCGTAATGAAAAACCGTGATGCGATTATTCAAAATAGCAAAATCCTGATTAAGGTCGCCCATCGCCTGGAGGTTCCCATCCTAACCAGCCTCCAGTACCCAAAAGGTCTTGGTCCTTTGGTCAATGATCTGGCTTGTGAGTTGGTCTCAGACGCTCAGATCGAGAAAATACACTTTAACTGTTGTGACGAACCTTCCTTTATGGATCGTTTGCGCAGTTTAAACAAACGGCAGATTATTCTGGTTGGAATGGAATGCCATGTATGCGTTCTACAAACAGCGATCACCCTGATCGAAAATGATTTTGAGGTACACGTTGTTCGAGATGCCGTAACCTCGCGTACCAAAGAACATTGGAAAAACGGACTTTCCCGGATGCAGCATTGTGGGGCAGACATCACGAATACTGAATCAACTATTTTCGAACTTCTCGGCAAAGCGGGAACGCCAGAATTTAAGGAGCTTTCCATTTTAATTAGATAGCCCCTCACCCCCGGCCCCTCTCTCGAAGGGAGAGGGGAGAAAGAATATTACGCAGCCACCGCCGTGCGCATAGCAGCTTGTTGGATGAGTGCCGGGACATCCAAAATTAATGCCACTTCACCGCTACCCAGAATAGTTGCTCCGCTAATACCAGAAAGGCGTCGGAATACCTCTCCCAAGGGTTTGATGACGGTTTGGAATTCACCCAAGAGTTGGTCTACCACCAATCCCGCTTTGCGCCCGCCATACTGGACTACCACCACGCTCTGACGGATATCCTCCTCCGGTTCGCCTGCAGCAAAGGCATGACGCAGGCACAACAGTGGCAACACCTCACCCCGAAGGCTGAGATAGCCCCGTCCTTGCTTACCCTGAGCCTCAGTGAGATCCAGGCATTCCACCACCATATCGAGAGGGGCAACATAGAACGACCCCGCAGTACCGACCAGAAAGCCGTCGATAATTGCGAGTGTCAGTGGCAGGCGTACCCGCACTACCGTTCCAATTCCCAGCAGGCTTTCTATCTCGATCGTACCGCGAAGCGCTTCCACCGCACGGCGCACCACATCCATACCAACGCCCCGACCCGAGAGATCGGTTACCTTCGCCGCCGTAGTTAATCCCGGTTCGAAGATGAGCTGGAGGATCTCGTTTGTGGAAGGCCTGGCGTCACGGTTCACCAATCCCGCATCAATCGCCTTGGCCAAGACCCGTTCGGTATCAATGCCGCGACCATCGTCAGCCACTTCGATGACAATACTACCGGAATCGTGGTAAGCATTTAGGGTAAGCTGTCCCTGTACGGGTTTGCCGGCTGCCGCACGATCGCTAGGACGCTCGATGCCGTGGTCAAGACTGTTACGCACCAGGTGGGTGAGAGGGTCGGCAAGGCGTTCCACCATGGCCTTGTCCAATTCGGTATCCGCACCGTTTACCTCTAACTTCACCTCCTTGTCCAGATCTCGGGCCGTATCACGAACTACCCGTTGGAAACGTGAAAAAGTCTCCCCGATTTGGACCATGCGAAGGCGCAGGGCTACCTCTCGGATCTCCTCCACCAGACGTGACAACACTGAGGCCGATTCCGTTAGGATGGAATCTTCGAGACGTTTAGCGGTCAATCCTTGGCTTGCACCAACGACGACCAATTCCCCTACTAGGTCTATGAGTCGATCGAGCTTACTGGCATCCACCCGGACATGACGCGCTACCACAGAGGCTTGATCGCGGCGCCGCTGTTGGCGGTGCAATGCCGCCTCCACTACTTCTGGCACGGCCATAGAGTGCTCCACTATCACTTCGCCGAGACGCGGCGGGGATGTTTCATCACTGTGTTTGTGAGTGGATTGGAGACGTAGCGTTTCTTCCAGCTCGTAAGTAGTAAGTGCACCTGTCTTTACCAGCATGTCCCCAAGACGCATGGGGTCGCCCTCGGTCATTTCTTCCAGTGCCAGCAGGTAATCGCTTATCTGGGCCTGAGGCGGAAGGATACGAATGCGGATCTCGTCACGGATGAATTGGAAGGCATCTGCGATTGTCTGTTTATTGGCGTTGGTCTTAAGGTCTACTTCCAGCCCCAAGTAGCAAGTCTCCGGATCAAAATCTAACGGATCGGGTAATTTGTCCCAGATAGCAGTGGCGCTCACTACCTCACCCAAGGTGGCGAGATAACGCAGACAAGACAGGGGGTCCAGACCATGACGCAGTACGTCAGGGCCGAAGCGTACCGAGAGATGCCAAGCCTCGTTGGCCACTCGACTTTCTTCGCGCGCAAGATTGACTGTCGATTCTGTGGGAAATCCGCCCGTAGACCCAAATATCTTACTAGCGATAGCAACCGAAGAGGACGAGCCAGTTGGCTCTAGGTAGGCATTCAGTCGCTTTTTGAGATCATTCTCTTGTTGAGTCAATTCTGCAGTGACATTACTTCCCTTCATCACCATATCCACCAAGGCGCCAAGGTGGTCTTTGCTACGTAGCAACAACTCCGTGAGTCCTCGGTCCAGAAATAATTGGCCATTTCGCATTCGATCCAGCACGTTTTCGACAATGTGGGAAAAATCCACCACAGGCTCGAAACCGAATATCCCGGCCCCCCCTTTAATGGTATGGACCGTACGAAATAGGGCGTTAAGGGTCTCCTCATCGTGAGGCTGTCCCTCCAAAGCCAGTAACGTTTCTTCCATTTGCAAGAGTAATTCTGCACTCTCACCGACAAAGGTCTGGAGAACCTGTTCTAGATTTAGATTGGTCACGGGCGTCCACCCTCAGGAGGAAGCACCTCGTTGGAACCAAACCAGCTCAACAATCCGTAAAGGCTGAGTGCCTCTCGTACCACGGTACTCATTCCAGTGAGGTGCAATGCCACCTTCCGACGAATTGCCTCACGGTGTAACAATAACAACAATTGCACCCCGCTGGTATCAATCTCGGACACTGAGGAGAGATCTAGCATCAATTCTCGACTGTTCGCCAGCGGTTCCAATAAGGGATCCTTGAGATCCGCGCAGGTATAAATGCTCATTTCCTGTTCGACCTGGAGGGTACAACGGTTTCCCTGCCAGTGAGTATTGATGCTCATGCTGATCTCCATGATTAGAGAGCGAATTAAGTGGACAATCGCCGTGTAGCACGTTTTTCTCCCCTCTCCCTTTGGGAGAGGGGCCGGGGGTGAGGGCAAGATGCCAACGAATCAACAGATTCCCGCCCTCACCCCAACCCCTCTCCCGGAGGGAGAGGGGCTTAATTTAGTGAGAGGCAGCTAATGTCTTTACTTGAGCCAACTCTTCCATCGACAACACTCTTTTCACCTCTAAAAGGATCACGAAACGATCATCCACCCGACCCATGCCACGAATAAAATCGGCGCGTACCGCCGCCCCGAAAGCGGGAGCTGGTTCCACATTTTCGGGAGAGATATCAAGCACCTCATTGACGGCCTCCACCATGACTCCCATATCGTGGCGTGCATCATCAGACTCCACCTCGACAATAACGATGCAGGTACGCCGTGAAGGTTCGGTGGGCGTGCCCGTAAAACGTACCCCCAAATCAATTACCGGTACTACTTTTCCGCGCAGATTAATAATTCCACGAATAGTTGCCGGCATCATGGGTACTCGGGTCACGCTGGCATACTCGATGATTTCCTTCACATCGAGGATCCCAAGGGCGTAGATCTCACCACCGACGACGAAACTTAGATATTGTTGAATCTCTGCTATGGCAGTTGCGGCGGCAGCCTGTGCAGCCCCACCCTTGGTCAAGTGATACATAGGGATAGCTCCATTAGAAGTTTTTGAAATCAGAAGGTACTTCGATCTTCTTGGAGGTTGCTGATCGGGTGAGTGCTGACCTCGTCATTACCATTCGACCTGAGGTCATCTTCCCCGAGGATGCTTGTCTTGGGCGTGCCTCTTCTTTGTGAGAGACAGCAAGGCTCTTTTCCTCACTCTCATCCAATTGGAAGAAGGCCATCAATTGGTTGAGTTCCTCGGCTTGATTTGTTACTTCTGACGCCGTTGCCGCAAGCTCTTCCGCCGCTGCGGCGTTCTGTTGCACCGCCTGATCTACCTGACCCATCGCCGCATTTACCTGACCGACCCCACCTGTCTGTTCTCGGGATGCCGCAGCGATCTCCTGTACCAATTCGGCGGTCTTTTTGATTCCCGGCACCAATGTGGCCAATAGCCCACCCGCACGCTCTGCCACTGCCACACTGGATTTCGCCAAACCACTGATCTCACGTGCCGCGACCTGACTATTCTCCGCAAGTTTACGCACCTCCGCCGCAACCACCGCAAATCCCTTGCCGTGCTCTCCGGCCCGTGCCGCCTCGATGGCCGCATTCAAGGCCAACAGATTCGTTTTATAAGCAATGTCTTCAATAAACCCGATCCGCTCGGCGATTTTACGCATCGCATCGACAGTCTCACTCACCGCTTTACCGCTTTCTACGGCCTCTTGGGCGGACTTCATCGCCACCCCTTCAGTAGCTACGGCATTGTCTGAGTTTTGACCGATGGAGGCCGACATCTGCTCCAGCGAGGCTGAGGTCTCCTCAACGCTTGCCGCCTGCTCGGAACTGGCCTGGGATAAAGACTGAGCGGTACTGGAGAGTTGCGCTGCAGCAGCAGACAAAGAGCCCGCCGTGGTGCGTACCTGTCCTACCACCCCTGCTAGGCGTTGACGCATCCCCTCCAATGCCAATAACAACCGTCCCAATTCATCGCGCCCCTGCTGTTCCAGACGTACCCGCAGATTTCCTTCCGCCACTGCCTCGGTAAAGCGCAATCCATTTACCGCCGCACGGCTAATAAGACGAGCCAACAAGAAGGCCACGAAAACACCTAGGAGCAATGCAGTTCCTCCTGCTGCCAGAATGAAACGCTCAGCGCTGTTCTGCTCTTGCTCCATCTTTGTGTGCTGGCCTACCTCCGTCTTATCGGTCAATTCTGCAACACGCGCCGATGCCTGGTCGGAACGCTGGTTATCAGCTACCTGACGATCGGTGAGGGCAACGAAACTACGAAAGGCCTCGCGATAGCTCTCTAGGTCTGCCACCGCTGTCCGCACCGACTTGATGTTCTGCTCACGCTTGAGACGCCCGGACAACAGACTGTTCAGGGTATCCAGGATATGGGTCAAATTCTTTTCTACTTGGTCCGCCCATTTACGTTCGCTGGAGGCGATATATTCCTTTGCACTAACGCGAACCTCCAAAAAGTTCTTGACAACTAGCGAACTGTCGCGACCGTTGGCAAGCTTTGCCGTCATAGAGACATCATCTGTCTTGGCTTTTGCAGCCGACGTTACCTCCATGGTATCGCGCATTTTCTCTAATGTTTGAAAGGTATCCGTGGCCGCCTTAACAGCAAGATCCAAGTCTTCTTGACGCTTACTTTTGAGATAGGTCTCAAAAGAAGTTATGTAACGTTGGTAGTCAACCCCGATCGACTTAGCGCGATCCACTTCCCCCATCGACTTTAAGACCTCCCCTTGACCTTCGAGTAGGTCCAGGAATCTGCGGTTGATGGCACGCCATTCCTGGAGATGGGTGGTATCTCCCATATTCTGGGTGACAAGCAGACGTTGCGCCCTCGCCTCTAGTGCAATGCGCGTCAGATTATTAGCGACATCAGTAGCTACGAGCCGATTATTTTGAGATTGAGCAAGATCCTGGCGCAGATCATTGAGCTGAGTGAGTTGATTCTCATTAACACGATCTATCTCTTCCACAACCTGGGTTGCCACTGTCCGCATCCGATCGACGGCAGCGTCCCGTTGAACCTGACTTTCGACATATCCTTGGAACGCAGTGTTGTAATCAGCGGCACTTTTGGATATCTCGTCTATGTCGGATTGATCTACAGGGTCACGTAGACGTGCTCGAACGACCTGTGCTTTGGCAAGAAGCTTCGTCACGTGATCCTTGACCTGATTAACGTTGGCAGCCGTGTGATTTGCATCGAAGGCAGTATCGTAGTAATGGGCCAAAAGGGCGTGGCGAGCAATTTCTCCGATACCATCAAGGGTTCCGATACGGTGCTCCACGCCGACTAGACCATTCCATCCAGCCAATCCCACACCAAGGGTTAGTAACAAGACGAGGCCGAAACCGCCCCCAAGCTTTACTGCAATTCTCAAGTCAGCGAGCATTTCGTGTTTCTCCGGGAATTTAGAACAACAGGAACCCCTCGGGAGAAGGGCTTTTTCGTTTTTCAGGGCAGGATCAGTTTGGACACTGCGTCAAGGATTTGAGCAGGTTGGAAGGGTTTGATCACCCAGGCTTTGGCCCCGGCCTCTCGACCTTGCACCTTCTTCTTTTCCTCGGATTCGGTGGTAAGCACCATAATGGGTGTAAACCGATAGGAGGCAAGTTTCTTCACCTCTTTGATGAAGGTGATACCGTCCATCACCGGCATATTGATGTCAGTAATAATGAGATGGACCTTGCGTCCATCTAATTTTGCCAGACCTGCCTTGCCGTCTCCGGCCTCTAACACCTCGTAGCCGGCACCTTTTAGGGTAATGCCAGATACCTGCCGAATCGAGGCGGAGTCGTCCACAATAAGTACTGTCTTTGCCATACCTAGATTCCCGCGTCAGAAGAAAGTAATGTTGGACGACGCCGCAGCTGTGGCGCGGTTGCTCTCGCCTTTTCGGCTGCTCCCGCCACCGTGGTCACGATGTTGTTCCCAGGTGGTGTAACTGAGTTCCATGTGAGCGAGCCACTCCCGGACATCGATGGGAGGGGCTTTGCCTCCTTGCTCTCGGGCTTGGGTGTGAGCCTGGACCTGGCTGTGGAGGGATTCGATATTCTTACGCACCATCTCAAGAATTTGACTAGTGCGATCCTGGAATTGGAGCGCGACCAATACATCCTCGATTTCCCTACGGATGCCTGCGCTACTCTCACGCAGATCTGCCGATGAGGTTTCCAAGCGTCCCGTAACCTCACGGAAGTCCGTCAACACCTCGTTGATCGCCCCTTCCGCTCCTGTCACCATCTGTCCTTCTCGACGCGCCGAATCCTCTGCCGCAGCCAATGCCGCAGCTACCGCGTTGTGCAGGGCACCCACCTGTTCTCCCATGTGCTTCCCTGTTTCTCCCGATTGGCGTGAAAGACGGCGAACCTCGTCGGCCACAACGCCGAAACCACCACCGTAGGACCCAGCCCGAGCTGCTTCAATGGCAGCGTTGAGGGCAAGCAGATTGGTATGGTCGGCGATCTTCTTGACATCCACCGCCATTTTATTGAGAGAGTCCATCTGGCCGGTGAGGCGATGAACCTCATCCAACATACGATTTTTATCCGCCACCGTTCCTTCCAGGGCACGCACTACGACGTTGAGCCGTGCCTCACTCTGGGAAAACAATCCTCCTTTACCTGTGCCAGTATCGGAGAGACGTTCTGTCGAAGACTGGGAACTGGTAATGGCCTGTTCCAAACGTTCGACGATGGCTGCGAAACGACGTGAGAGATCGGTGATCGCCTCCTCGGTCTGAGCCCGAGAGGTTTCGATCTGGCGCGATAAGATGGGTAGTACTTCGAGACAGACCTGCTCCAGAGAAGCCACACTGCGACAGTCGTCGCTGAAGTTGGCCGTGGTTTCCTCCGTCGCAAAATCTACAGCAGCCATCAGTTCCTCTGTGGTATAGCGAGTCAGCCATGCTCCAAGTGCGCCGCCCAACAGGAGAAGGACTAGGGCAATGAGGAGGGCAACAGGAGTACCCTCTCCCATCACTGCCACTGCCACACTGCCGCCCACACTACCGGCGACTGGCGTCCATAACCAAGGGGAAGAAAAGTAATTCGGAGGTGTTGAATAATCCATGGTTTAGATTGCGTCGCAGCGAATACACTGGTGATGGTCGATGTACGTCTAACGACCGATGAATGGTTAAAAACGGTGGGATTGTACCAGCAAAGCAACCTAAATAGGGCCGCGATACCCGTCACAAATACCTCGTACAAGATAAACTATTTTGTATTTCCGGCTTCCTCTCTGTAGAATCAGCACAGAAAACAACCTTTTTATAGAATTCGAACCGTTTCGTCCCCCTTCTACCGCTAATTCCTTGGAGGACTCCCTTGGATCGCCGTCTCAATCCATCCTTTAAAACTATGGCCGCCGTGGATTTAGGCTCTAATAGCTTTCACATGATCATCGCACGGGTGGTGGAAGGTGGTCTCCACACCCTGGATCGGATGCGCGAGATGGTACGACTGGGCGGAGGGTTGGATGAGGAAGGCAATCTGGACAGTGCCTCCCGAGTTCGAGCCATTGCCTGCTTGGAACGCTTTGGGCAACGCCTGCGGGGAATGCCAGCGGGTTCGGTACGGGCAGTAGGCACAAATACTCTGCGACAGGCGCGCAATTCCAATGCCTTTCTACGCCAGGCACGGGAGGCGTTGGGACATCCCATCGAGGTAATTGCTGGACGCGAGGAGGCACGACTCATCTACCTGGGGGTCTCCCATAGCCTGCCTGATATGCCCGGTAACCGGTTGGTTATCGATATCGGCGGCGGCAGCACCGAATTTATCATCGGCGAGGGTTTCGAGCCGAAGCATCGTGAAAGTTTGGTCATGGGCTGCGTGAGCTATTCGCTGCGATTTTTTCCGCAGGGGATACTCACTCTAGCGGCGATGCGGGCCGCCGAGACCGCAGCGGCCCAGGAGCTGCAGATTATCCGTCCGAGGTATCGGGGCATTGGCTGGCAGACGACGGTAGGTTCGTCAGGGACCATCAACGCCATCCAGGACATCCTCTACGCCAACCACTGGTCCAGCGATGGAATTACCTTGCAGGGACTTCAGACGCTACGCCATACCCTATTGGCTGCGGGAAACCTTTCAGCGTTGAATCTGGCAGGATTACAACCAGAGCGGATACCGGTACTGCCTGGAGGGGTGGCGATCTTGACTGCCGCCTTTGAGAGCCTCGGGATCGAACGTTTGGCTGTCTCTGATGGGGCACTACGAGAGGGGCTGCTCTACGACCTACTTGGTCGTCTCCTCGATGAAGATGTTCGCGATCGCACCATTCGTGCATTGATACGTCGCTATCATGTGGACCTGTCTCAGGCACGACGAGTGGAACGCACGGCCTTGGCCTTGCTTGCACAAGGAGGGGAAGGCACCGGCTATGTCTTGCCCATCGATGAACACCGCCACACGTTGAGTTGGGCAGCACTGCTCCACGAACTCGGACTCACCATCGCCCACTCCGGCTACCATCGACATGGGGCCTATGTGGTAGACAATTCCGATATGCCTGGCTTCTCGCGTCCGGAACAACAGTTTTTAGGTGCTTTGATTCGCGCTCATCGCCGCCGTTTGCCAATAGAATTGTTCGAAGCATTGCCTGATGGACGTTTCGAAGCCGCCTGGCGATTGTGCGTCCTCTTGCGTCTCGCCGTGCTCTTACATCACAGTCGCAGTCACGATTCCACACTACCGGAAGTGAGCATTCACTTTAAACCAGATAAGCGAAGCCTACGCCTATCCTTTCCCGAAGACTGGATGGATTGTAATCCTCTCACCCGAGCAGATCTGGAAGGAGAGGTGGCTTATCTCAAGGCAGCGGGAATCAAACTTCGGTACGACTGAAATTCACGCTCAACAGAAAAACCGCTGGAATCCCATGGCTTTAGCCATGGGGAGGAAAGCGGGAATTTGATTTTTCTTTGTGTACCTGTGCTACAGTGACAGCTTCAGTGTCACAAGGCTGAAAGTGCTGGTGG
>Ga0268283_1001444_pt1 | contig 11709 bp, 8 predicted proteins | sample saktaG_13_FD_190140 | JGI IMG/M metagenome (GOLD analysis project Ga0268283, IMG submission 190140) | Saline water microbial communities from Sakinaw Lake, British Columbia, Canada - sak_2013_06_06_36m | ecosystem: Environmental > Aquatic > Non-marine Saline and Alkaline > Saline ... | reverse complement strand
AAGTATTCAATACCCATAAGCGATCCAATTAATGGAAATATATCAACCGGGAACAAATCCATAAAATTCCACAGGAATACCCAGCAAAATATAGTCAATGCCAGAGGCGCTATTAATTTACTGTTACCATGAAAGCTGTCTTTAACTTGTGTGTCTACAAACTCTATCAGCATTTCAGCAAAATTTTGCACTAAACCTGGGACACCGGCAGTTGCCTTGTCTGCTGCAGTCTTAAAAAACCAAAGGAACAAGCCACCTAAAACTGCTGAGAAAAACAGGGTATCAAGATGCAGCGTCCAAAAACCTTCGCCAACGTGAAGCGCAGTTAAATGGTGAATAATATAACCGGTTGCACCTTCGGCCGCATGAACTTCGGTAGCCATTGTTCCTCTCTTTAAAATGAAATGTTAACGCATCAATAGCGCGAACCAAAAAACTGATAATGCTGTTATATATCCCACTAACAGCGGTAATATTTCTATGTTCGGGACGTTAAATATCATTATGAACAAACCGGCTGTTAATAATAATTTTCCTGATTCTCCCGCATAAAAGGAATTGACAATCTTACGTGCTGGTTGCCCGGAAGCTTTGTAAATTTTTAATGCAAAGTATAAGTTGGGAATAAACGCGGCTACCCCACCTAATAAACATGAAAATCCTTTATACCATCCTCCTGCAAAGCCAAAGCCAGCAGTGATTATTAATATTATCAGGATTTGATAACTTAGAATCTTACTGACAGTAGAGTCTTTTCTACTGATCACCGAACTCTCCAAACTTATTAGCTTGAAGATTATATCTAGCGGACATAATTAAATCAAGGTTGATTAAAATCAACTCGCAAGTTTATATCTATTCAGAGCACTTATAACCAAGTTGTAATTCATTTTGATCCCATAAGGCACTATCTTACACAAGTTTTTCTGAAAAGAAAGCCACAAACCTATCAATAGAGCTTGGTCTTCAAATAACCACTTAATTATTAAGTTTTTACCTTTTCCCTATAAACTTAATATCCTGACTTTTGCCGTTAAACAACTGCTTCTTAGAAACTCTATTAACTAACTGATCTCTTGATCATCACTATAACCATTCAAAAAAATTGATTTAGTTTAACGTCTCTTGAGTTAATCTAACTTCTGCTTCGCGGTATTTTTCAGCACAGAATGCAGTTACCTCTTTTGGCAATAAAGGGCCTGGGGCAGTTTTATCCCAATCCAGTGTTTCCAGATAATCTCGTATATACTGCTTATCAAAACTTGGAGGGCTAATTCCTAGCCGATACTGATCCGCCGGCCAAAATCTAGATGAGTCGGGCGTTAAAGCCTCATCAATCAGATGTAAAACACCGGCATCATCAATGCCAAATTCAAATTTGGTATCGGCAATAATAATGCCCCGATCTTTCGCATAACTTGCCGCTTCTTTGTATATTTTCAAACTAGCATCTCGTACTTGCTCAGCCAAATCTTGCCCCATTAATTTGACGGTTTGTTCAAAAGAGACATTTTCATCATGCTCATCAACGGCAGCTTTTGTCGATGGCGTATAAATGGCTTCAGGTAATTCTTGCGCTTGTTGCAAGCCCTGAGGTAATTTAATACCGCACACCTCACCTGACTTTAAATAATCTTTCCAACCGGACCCTATAAGATATCCTCGAACTATAGCCTCAACGGGTAACGGCTTTAATATTTTAACGACAATGGCGCGCCCTTCAACTTGGACACGTTCAGTGGCATCAGGCAAAACCTCCTCTAAGGTAAGATTCGACAAATGATTAGGCATAATATGATGTAACTTTGCAAACCAAAAATTGGAAATACGTGTTAAAACACGACCTTTCCCCGGTATTGGATCAGGCAATATAACGTCAAATGCAGAAAGCCGATCTGTTGCCACAATTAACATATGCTTATCATCAATATCGTATATATCACGCACTTTTCCTCGTGCACGAAGCTTTAAAGAAGACAGTGTTGATTCGTATAGAGCTTCTGGGGCAGTCATAAATCCTCGCTAGATTTTAAAATAAGAGTTAAGGCGATTTCCTGCAAGTGATTTAAACAACCCACTGGTTTTTGTCCTTTTCAGAATATATATTTAATGATATCTATCGCCTATTATTATGATTTTATCATTATTATTCAAGGAACTTGATTGATAACCCATAAACCTATCTTCTTGGCCATAGCGAGAATAAAAGACCTATACTTAAAAACGACCCTTAAAAAATTGTTAATTTTTAATTAGCCCTACTAATCATATTACACGTTAGAATTACATCATGAACAGTAACCTTATAAATAATTATCAGAACTTGTCACCAATCCGCCTCTTGATTGTCAAGTTTCTGTAATCGTCTAAAATAAATAAATGCAAAAAAAGATTGATTCAAATAAGCCGTTTTTAATCGACTTCTCTACTGAAGAAAACGAGACATTACAACGTGCATTGAATATTATCGGACAAATTCCCGATGATCCAAATTATCATCGCCCCAAAGGAATTGAAGTCGCTGAAATTTTAAAAGATTACAACGTTGACTTCAAAACCCTACTTGCGGCCATTTTAAGCGATCCGAGGCTCTTGGAGTTAAGCCCCCATCCAGACATCAAAGAATTGTTTGGCGAAACAATTGCGGTATTGGTAAAAGATGTCAACTGGCTGAATACATTAACGGTTTATTCACCAGAAATGACCAAAAAACCCAATGAAGTTGAAACCTTACGGCGAATGCTTTTATCCATGACGCAGGATGTAAGGGCGGTATTAATCAAATTGGCTTATCGAATTCATCGACTCCGGAATTTACCCAAGGAATCTTACGAGCTTCGCCATTTTATAGCGCAGGAAACACTCGATATATATGCACCTATTGCCAATCGACTAGGTATACATCAGTTTAAGTGGGAACTTGAAGATATGGCTTTTAGGTATTTAGAGCCACAAACCTATCGCCAAATTGCTAAATCACTTGCTGTAAATAGAATGCAGCGAGAAAACTGTATTAATGGCTTTATTGAGCTATTACAAAAACACCTCACTCAAGAAAATCTAAACTGCGCTTGTTATGGTCGCCCCAAACATATTTACAGCATTTGGAAAAAAATGCAGCATAAACAATTAGGCATAGAACAACTTTATGACTTATTAGCGGTAAGGGTTATTGTCGACAACCTAACCCAGTGCTATTCAGTCTTGGGTATGGTTCATAGCTTATGGCAATATATTCCAAAAGAATTTGATGACTACATTGCCAACCCAAAAGAAAATGGCTATCAATCACTGCACACTGTTATCTTAGACCCGGACGGTAATCGTATTGAGGTGCAAATACGCACTCAAGAAATGCACGACTATGCTGAACTCGGGGTCGCCGCGCACTGGTCCTATAAAGAGGGTGGTAAACAGTCTGTGGCAATGGAAAAAAGCATTGCCACACTTCGTAAGCTACTGGAAGAAAAACAGAATGATGAGGTACTAACTGATGACTTCCGTAGTGAATTATTTAACGACAGAGTCTATGTCTTAACGCCTGCCGGTAAATTAATAGATCTAGTTAAAGGTTCTACACCGCTCGATTTTGCCTATGCTGTTCATACCGAAATTGGTCATCGTTGCCGTGGAGCAAAAATAAACGGCCGCATTGTTCCGCTAACTTACACGCTAAAATCTGGCGAGCAAATAGAAATTTTAACCGCCAAAGAAAGTGCGCCCAATCATAATTGGATAGATCCAAATCTGGGTTATTTAAAATCATCGCGCGCCATTAGTCGAGTAAAAAACTGGTTTAGAAATCAGCAGCAAACAGAAAATATAGTACGTGGCAAAGCACTTCTGGACAGGGAAAGTAAGCGACTGGGATTAAAAATGCTAAACATGGTCGAGATGCTTAGCTTTTTCAAACAACCCAATACCGATGCGTTACTCGAAGCTATCGGTCGTAGCGACATTAACAGTCGCCAACTGGCCGGTTATTTAAAAATACCGGAACTGGAAGAAGCTCCTGCCAATGTACCTCTGAAAAAAACATCAATAAATTCCGTCGTTTCTGTTGCTGGCATTGATAATATACAAACTTCATTTGCTCACTGCTGCTCACCGGTATTGGGTGATGACATTATCGGTTACATTTCACAACATAATGGCATTACCGTTCACCGCATAGACTGCAAAAACATCACACAATTATCGATTGAAAAACAAGATCAACTCATTTCAGTAGCTTGGGGAGATAAAAAAGCCAGCCATGTGGTGCCCATTATTCTTCATGCCTTTAGCTCACAAAATTTATTAAATAACGTTTCACAATTATTAGCGCAATCTAAAATCCACATATTTAGCGCCGCGTTGGATACACAACCCGATTTTTCTGCCACTCTAAACTTAACGATTCAGATTGAAGATACTAATCAACTAAGCCAAATTCTTAATAAAATAAGTTGTTTACCCAACATAATAGATGTTGAACGTAAAATTTAACACTCTTAAAGCAATGAAACACAAAGCAAGCGCTTTGAACCCTTCATGAATCTCGGCGAACGGGGTAAAATACTTAATCCGGTTTTAGGCCTTTAGCCTTGCACCTATTACCTTTAACCTTGTACTTTAAATCCTATGCCACAACAAACACAAAAATGCCTCATTCTGGTTGACGGCTCTTCCTTTTTGTTTCGCGCCTATCATGCTGTCCCACCGCTAACCAATCCTAAAGGTGAGCCAACCAATGCCATTTATGGCGTGTCCAGCATGTTGCGTAAACTGATCGCTGAATATCAAAGTGAATACATCACCGTAGTTTTTGATGCTCCCGGAAAAACCTTTCGTAATGACCTTTATGATCAATACAAAGCTCACCGACCACCAATGCCCGACGACTTACGTGTTCAAATAAAACCCTTACACGATTTGATTCGTGCCATGGGTTTACCGTTAATCATGGAATCCGGAGTAGAAGCCGATGACGTGCTGGGTGCGCTAGCACAACATGCCGAGCAACAAGGCTTCAAAGTCATCATTTCAACCGGTGATAAAGATATGGCGCAACTGGTTACCGACCATATTATCTTGGAAAACACCATGACCAACACCCGCATGGATATTCAGGGTGTTATCGATAAATTTGGCGTTAAACCGGAACAGATTGTTGATTATTTGGCCTTGATGGGCGATACCAGCGACAACATTCCCGGCGTGCCCAAAGTGGGCCCTAAAACAGCAGCAAAATGGCTGGAACAATATCAAACTTTAGAGAATCTGGTTGCTAATGCTGACAAGATTACCGGTAAAATTGGCGAGAATCTTCGTGCCAGTCTAGGTCAACTTCCCATAGCCAAAAAGCTTACGACGATCAAGTGTGATCTTGATCTACCTTACGACATGGACTATTTGAAGCGTAACACCATAGATAATGACGCACTAAAAATCGTGTTAGCCGAACTAGGTTTTTTATCATGGCTCAAAACGCTTGATAACCATGTTGAAAGCATCATTGTTGAAGAAGAAAAGCCGGCTATTATTGAATCCACTTATGAAACGATTTTCACTCATCAGCATTTCAATCAATGGCTTGAGCGACTCGAAAACGCTCAGCTGTTTGCTTTTGACACAGAAACGACCAGCCTTGATTACAGCAAAGCAGAGATTGTGGGTGTGTCCTTTGCGGTAACACCCGGCAAAGCGGCCTATGTACCCTTGGCACATCATTACACAGGTGCGCCTGATCAGCTAAACCGTATCGAAATTCTTGAAAAACTTCGTCCACTACTTGAAAATCCACAGAAAGCCAAGTTAGGTCAAAACCTCAAATACGATACTCATGTATTAGCCAATCATGACATAACGTTGCGGGGTATTGCTCATGACACCATGCTTGAATCTTATGTGGTCAACAGTACAGCAACCAAACATAATATGGATGACCTCGCTAAAGAATATTTAGGCGTGACAACTATTCATTATGAAGATGTTGCCGGCAAGGGCGCCAAACAAATTCCGTTTCAAGAAGTCGCCATTGAAGAAGCGGGGCCTTATGCCGCTGAAGATGCCGACATTACTTTGCAACTGCATCAAGTGCTAATGGCCAAGCTGCATCAGCACCCTTCCCTGCTTGCTTTATATTCAGAAATAGAAATCCCTTTAATCAGTGTGCTTGCCCGCATTGAAAGTAATGGCGTACTGATTGATACGGCCATGCTGTCTCAGCAGAGTCTGGAACTGGCAGGTCATATTGTCGCTCTTGAACAACGGGCTCATGATCTAGCCGGACATAGCTTTAACTTAGGTTCACCCAAACAAATTCAGAACATTCTCTACGACGAACAAAAAATTCCTGTTATAAAGAAAACGCCCAAAGGCCAACCCTCAACCGAAGAGTCCGTATTGCAAGAATTGGCTTTAGAATATCCGTTGCCCAAGCTTATTTTGGATTACCGCAGCTTAAGTAAACTAAAATCAACTTATACCGATAAACTGCCGCAACAGGTTGATGACAAAACGGGACGCATACACACCTCGTATCATCAAGCCGTAGCCGCTACAGGTAGATTGTCTTCTTCCAATCCCAACTTGCAAAACATTCCCATCCGTAGTGAAGAAGGCCGCAAGATAAGACAAGCCTTTATTGCACCGCAAGGCTATAAAATTGTGGCGGCTGATTACTCGCAAATTGAGCTGCGTATTATGGCCCATTTATCCGCCGATGTCGGCTTGCTAAAAGCCTTTAGCGCGGGAGAGGATGTTCACAAGGCGACAGCAGCAGAAGTATTTGGCGTCGCTGTGGATCAAGTCACCACCGATTTACGTCGTTCGGCAAAAGCGATTAACTTTGGGCTGATTTACGGCATGTCTTCTTTTGGATTGGCTCAACAACTCGGTTTGTCACGTAGTCAGGCGCAATCGTATATAGATTTATATTTCGCCCGTTATCCGGGTGTTAAAAATTACATGGACAGCATTAGAGACCAGGCTCGCGAACAAGGTTATGTAGAAACTTTATTTGGTCGCCGTTTGTATTTGCCGGAAATAAAATCACGCAATGCTGCACGTCGCCAATATGCAGAGCGCACGGCCATAAATGCGCCCATGCAAGGCAGTGCGGCAGATATTATTAAACACGCCATGATTAAAACTGATCAATGGTTACTGGAAGACAAACCAGACGCAAAAATGATTATGCAAGTTCACGATGAATTGGTTTTTGAAGTTGCAGAAAATCAGGTGGAATCATGCTCTGCGCTTATCAGGAACATCATGAGTTCAGCGGCTGATCTAAATGTGCCACTTCTTGTTGATATCGGCGTGGGTAATAACTGGGACGAAGCACATTAATCATTTTAATGTTGATTGAACTTTTATTTCATTATAAAGTCATAAAAACTGAAACACTTTACTGGTGTTGAAACAGCCGTCCTCCCTTAGTTAATCGGCTGATTACTTCCAAAGCCCCAAGATATTTTTATATCTTGGGGCTTTTTTTGTTTTTATTCTAATTCTGATTCAGATGACTCAAGCGGATTAAACAAAAGATCAAGCGCCTGATGTACCTCATCAACACCCGTCTTTTTTAATGACGAGAACAGCTGAATCGTCAATGGAAAGCTAATATCATTCAGTTCTTTTTGAACTTGCATCAAGGTATTTTTTGCAGCGCCATAGTTTAATTTATCGGCTTTTGTCAGCAAAATATGTAGCGCTAAACCAGTATGCTGACACCATTCAACCATCTGCCAATCGAATTCAGTTAAAGGATGACGCACATCCATAACCAAAACGATTCCACATAATGATTTACGTCGAGTTAAATATTTCTCCATTAACTCATGCCATTTTTTTTTCACCGCCACCGGTACTTTTGCATAACCATATCCAGGTAAATCAACAAATCTTTGCTGATCATTAATTTCAAAAAAATTAAGCATCTGGGTTCTACCCGGTGTTTTACTTATCCTGGCCAAGCCATTTTGACGCGTGAGGGTGTTAATTGCACTCGATTTTCCAGCGTTTGAACGACCTGCAAATGCCACTTCACGACCCTGGTCTTCAGGGGTATCTTTAAGGTCAGGTGAACTATTAATAAATTTTGCTTGATGATAAACTGGGTTCATCGTTGCCTCGCTTAAGCTTGCTAATTAGGGTAGAATCTGGCTACACTCAGTAGCCTGCATATATACATTCTAGGCTACCGTAAAATGACTACATTATTCCAAAGGGGAAATCGATGAAAAAAGAACTGCTGGCACTTTCACTAGCCCTGGCGTTTACCAGTACTTCAGGTATTTTACATGCAGAAGGCTCTATTAACGCAGGAAAAGAAAAAGCCGCCTCTTGTATCAGTTGTCATGGTGACAATGGTAACAGCATGGTATCAACATTCCCCAAGCTTGCCCAGCAGCATTCTTCTTACCTCATCAAACAGTTACAAGCCTTTAAAACAGGCGCGCGTAAAAACCCCATGATGACTGCCATTGCTTCCGGATTAAGTGATGAAGACATGGCCGATATTGCCGCTTACTATGCGGCACAAGAAATTTCGGCAAACGATTTACCGGTTTTAGATGATGACGAAGACGAAAAGTCAGACAGCAAAGTAACCATCCAAAGCATTATTGCTCAAGGCAGCGATCTCTATCGCAACGGCGACCTACCTAGAGAAGTTTCAGCTTGCATCGCCTGTCATGGCCCCTTAGGAGAAGGTAATAAACCAGCGGCATTTCCGGCATTAAGATCTCAACATGCCGATTATCTAATCAAGACTCTCACTGATTTTAAAACCGACACACGCAGTAATAACCCTGAAAACATGATGCACATGATTGCCAAGAAAATGACTGATGACGAAATCAAAGCGGTTTCTTATCGCATTTCAATGATGAAATAAAGACGCTAAATAACACCCAAGATCTATCTTACTTATTATTTTTATCTAAAACGCACACTTATTGAGAACTAAACAATGCTTAAAAAAATCGCTCAAACAAGCCTGTTAATCTTATTATTTTCCAGTTCTTTTCTACTAAAAGCAGAACCTGCAGTTGGGTATGAAATACTTTCACCGGCGCAGCCCACTCAAAATCCGGATAAAATTGAAGTCATCGAATTCTTTTGGTATGGCTGTCCCCATTGCTATGCCTTTGAGCCTTTGCTTGAAAAATGGTCTAAAACCCTACCCAAGAATGTAGAATTTATCCGACAACCCGCTGCATTTAATGAACTTTGGAGCAAACATGCCAAAGCTTATTACACCGCCGAAGCACTCGGTATTGTTGACAAAGTGAATAGCGATTTATTTGATGCCATACAAAACAAAAAAGAAAGTCTTGATACCGAAGAATCATTAGCCAAATTTTTTGCGGCTCATGGGGTTAATGAGGCCCAATTCAAAGAAGCCTATAATTCTTTTGGGGTAGATTCACAAATGCGTGAAGCACCTCTCTTAGCAGCTAAATACGGCATTACCGGTGTTCCGGCCATCATCATCAATGGTAAATATAAAACCAACGGTACCTTGGCAGGCTCTCATGAAAAGATGATTGAAGTTATGAATATGCTTATAAAACAAGAAAGCACTGCAAAAAAATAATTTAACAGGAGCGATCATAATAGGTTTAGCGCCTTAGTTTCTTTAGCGCATAGTGTCAAACTTGATAATAGTTAAATCACAATCAGTGTAATCAAAGTTGCCTGAAAATAATCAAAGTTACGCGTGAACAAGCTTTGAATATAACTAGGTAACTTTTTATCTCGCTTCTATTTAACCCTTATTTAATAGGAATTAAGGGTTACACCTATTAATCGGATCCAAACATATATCTTCGAGTTTTTGCAATTCCGACTGAAATTCAGGATGACTTTGCAAATAATCAGAGCGACCTTGTAAAAAAGATCTGAAATCAGTTTCAATCGTGTTAGTGGTAATTAACTTGCCAAATTTTGGTTCGATAGCATTTTTATCAAACATAGTCTTTAGCATTTCATTACCCATTTCAACGTTAAAATGTCTTGAGTCCTGCCAATATTTAGCGGTGGTTCCAATCGCTTCTGTCGTTAAATAATTGTAATCATAAAATTGCCAAGCCTTTACCCTAGTTGGCTGAGCTTCTGCCTCAATCAACTTCGCTATTTCTTTCATGCCACGCCAGTAAGTATCTTGGGCGCCACATTGATTATCCAATTCCAAGCTGTAAGCGTGCCGGGGATAGACAAATAAAACCAATTCTATATCATGTTTTTTGGCTAAACTTATCAGCTTCTTCAGACCACTTAAATCAACAGCATTAGCAACATCCGAAGTAAAAGGCGTATTCGATGCCTTAACACATCGAGGATCTTGTTTCTTATAGCGAACAAAGTCTTCACCAAACCGAATATTAACACCTGGCTTATCTCTCTCAAAAAAGTACCTACCATCTTCAGTGTGAGTCGCTTTGGAATTCTTTTGATTGGTTATGGTTTTGATAGAATCACGAACAGATGACATGGACAGCAAAAGCTCCAACTTGTTTATTTCACCAAGCTGTGCAAATTTTTTACAATCACTTTGCGACATACCGGTCGGGTGAATCCCGATTAACGCACGTTTGATCTTTGAATGGGTCACTGCAAACTCAAAATTACACTGCACCTCATCGTCTTTAGCTCGCGCTAAGGCAAGGTTCATCCCTTTTAAATGATCCTTTTCGGAAAAGAACGTGTTGCTTGGATCAAACCCAATTTCTGCGTAAGAACTACCTAGAATGATAGCTTCGGGCTGATCATGTAATACTAAAATCGGTTTGATTTGGCGCTCATAATTACCATACGCCGGTTTTATGCTATTAAAGCCCTTGATCTCACTATCTCGATATAACCAAAAGGGATCTACGATACGATTGAATAATCCGAATAATAATAAAAAGAAAACGCTTAAAGACAAAAATCTGATAAGAAACTGTTTATTCGTCATGATGAGTCTTAAAACTGAAAATAAATAAACTCGGATACTTTCGAGATAGACAGTATTGAGAATGAAGCGCATAAAGCACTGGCGACTAACCAAGTATAAGAAGGTTTCCAAAGTAACCGCTTTGCGGCTCCACAACCTGACATGTTGAGAGCCGGTTTAAAATTGGCCATTATTTGTTGGCTATTGGGTGCCATCCAAACAATAAGTAAAGAAACAATAATCCAGTTAATCTCCCCCCCCTTAAAGAGCCTGTTGGTATTGTTAAATTCGACACCCTGATGCACCAACCATTGACCCAAGCCACCCCATTTTAACAGCCAAGCATCTGGCAGATTAAAACCATTCACACCTGCCATGGCTTTAAGTATGGCCAGCGCACTATTAACACTATCCGCCCTGAAAACTACCCAAGCAACAACGACAGCCAAAAAAGTAATCAATACAGAAAATGCATGCATGAATTTTGATGGTGGCTTATGCCAGAAGCACTTATGTAATCGTTGCCAGCCGTGATTAATTACCAAATAACTGCCATGAAGACCACCCCATACTATATAAGTCCAACCGGCACCATGCCATAATCCTCCCAAGAGCATGGTAATCAACAAATTTAAGTAGCGACGCAAAGAGCCGTTGCGATTGCCACCTAACGGAATATAAAGATAATCACGAAGAAATTGTGACAACGTCATGTGCCAACGCCGCCAAAAATCAATGATATTGACTGCCTTATAGGGTGAATGAAAATTGAGCGGAAGTGT
>Ga0268283_1001443_pt1 | contig 11720 bp, 11 predicted proteins | sample saktaG_13_FD_190140 | JGI IMG/M metagenome (GOLD analysis project Ga0268283, IMG submission 190140) | Saline water microbial communities from Sakinaw Lake, British Columbia, Canada - sak_2013_06_06_36m | ecosystem: Environmental > Aquatic > Non-marine Saline and Alkaline > Saline ... | reverse complement strand
TTTCGGGCTCTACGATGCCCGCGGACAACGGGTGAAACAGGCTTCTTATCAGAATTGCAACAGCTTCCGTATTGAACGTGGTAATTTGCCCGCAGGTTTGTATCTTTGCAAAATCCAGGCGGATAATTTTAATTTTATTTCAAAAACGGTGATCTTTAACAGTCAATAACGGTAAAGGAGGGATAGCTATGGGCAGGAGGCTGCGCGCATTTTTCATTTTTCTTCTGTTTATCGCTACTTCCGGAATTTTTGCACAGTCCGTAATCGTCAGCAGCTATTTCAATGCTGCCGATCCAAGGGATGAATGGACTGAAATCCTGGTCATTTCCGATAATACGGATATGCGGAATTGGAGCCTTCAGGACAACAATGCTGCTCAAACCGCATTCCAGACCCCCATCATTTTTGCCAATATCGATCTGTGGAACAACCTGCGGGCCGGGACCATCATCATGGTCTGGCATCGTAGTCTCAGCACGGCCGGAGTGACCTATCCCACGGATGTCAACAAATCAGACGGCTATATTGAAGTATCTGCCAATAATCCCGCCGGGTATTTCAGCGGAGGGGCTTTCGGAACATCCCCGCTTTTTGCCGGCTCAACCCTGAATGTTGCCGCCGCGGGAGATTTAATTCAACTGCTCAATGCATCGGGTACCTTCATCCATGCTTTGGGACATATACTTAATATTCCACCAATTACTGCTACCCCTCCGGAGTCACTTAATGCTTCTGAATCATTAGTATTTACTGATGTTTTGGAAGGTGGTCGCTGAAAACTGTCAAGTTTTCTGTCAACTCACAAAGCCCAAACGATGAAATCATCCGATTTTGTTGTTTGGGTTTTTTCTTTGTTTTCGCCTGTAAACATTGGTAAATTTTGTTAGTGCAAATCTAACATTTTTCTTAATTGATTTTGTCTTTCCGGCATTTACCTGTCTCCTCGTTTCACATCCATCCACTTTTTCAACATTGAATAATTTATTTCGATTCTGAATTGATTTCGCAATTCACTTATACCTACAATATTCCCAAGTTACAAGGTTACATTGGGTTTACTTTCAGGTTATTATTAGTTTACTAACAGGTTATATTTCAGTTAGTTGTTAATAAGTTGGCCTTGGGGTTACTCTTTAGAATCCTACTTTTGCCAGCGTAAAATTTATTAAAAATCATGGGCGAAAAATCAATAATTGAAAAACCGGTTACAGCACAATATATCTGCAAGATGATAGGCGTAAGCCGGCCTGCTCTCCATAAATGGAGTAAAGAAGGAATTATTCGGGCACATAAGCTCGGCGGCAAGTTATTTTATTTTGAAAGTGAAGTCATGGAGGATCTGAAAAAATGCTAATGCTTTTAGGTCTCTTTGATTCTAACCTGTCCATAGGCATTTTTAGCCATGTGTATATAATGATTAAATTGTAGCCAAAAAAATGACGTAAAACTAATCAAACTATCATGTACCTATGAAGATAAGCAATGAGGCATTGACTATACTCAGGGGGGAACTACCTAGAGGAAGTGTGCCAAGAATACGACGGAGATTAAAGAATAATAAAATTATTTTTTCGGCTCAGTACATTTATCGCTGCCTGGATCCTGATCAGCCGGATTACAATGAGACCATCATCAAAGAAGCGGTTTCTTTATGCGAAGAACTCTCAAAAGGAACCGAAGAATTGGAAGAAAGGGTCCTTCAATTAAGGAGGGCAATGCAATGAAAACATTTTCTGCCATGAGCCAGGGAGACTTGATTATTATCAGGGATGCCTTGAAAGAAGCAATTAAAAATCAAAAAGACGTAAGGTTGTTCACTGAAGATACCAGTACAATGTGTTCTCTGCAACATCTGAAGTATATTGAGAAGTCGGTTGACCACCTTCATATTGTAGCAAGCAAATTTTCTAGGATTGGAGAATTGCTTGTCGCTATTGATGAAGCTCTCCAGCAGGATGATTCAGTATAGAAATTCCATCTCTAACATGAACTTCATTCTTAAATATTGGAGACATCATAATGATAGCGAACATAGAAGAAATAAAAAATGCAGTACAGATAAACGATATCCTTGGTGATTTCATAACCCTGAAGAAAAAGGGGATCAACTATACCGCATGCTGCCCTTTCCACAACGAAAAGACTCCCAGTTTCATAGTCAACCCCGCCCGGGGTTCATTCAAATGCTTTGGCTGCGGCAAATCCGGCGATGCCATCGAATTCCTTCGTGAGCATGAGGCAATGAGCTACACGGAAGCTCTCACTTACATTGCAGGTCATTATAACATCCCAGTTAAATTAAATGGATATGATCAGCAATACTCCGAAGCAGAGAAAAGAAGAGATGGCATCTTTGCTGCATTGAAATGGGCGCAGCAGAATTTTTCAGCCAACCTTCAGAAAAACAAACCGGCTCTCTCTTATTTGCAACAGAGAAAGCTGGATCAGGCCATTGACCTCTTTTTGATCGGTTACGCCGAAACCGGCAACGATCTTCTCCATAAAGCTCAGGAATCGGGTTTCTCAAATGAGATTTTACTTTCAGCCGGTTTATTGAAAAAAAACGATCAGGGGCATTTGTATGATGCTTTTAGCCGGCGGATCATATTCCCGTTTTTCGACCGGACAGGAAGGGTGATTGGTTTTACCGGACGGCTTATTGCTGCCGAGAAAGATAAACCAAAGTACCTGAACAGCGCCGAAACCGATGTGTTCAAAAAGAGCAGGTTCCTTTATGGTCTTTACCAGTCCAAAAAGGAGATCATGAAAGAAAACGAATGCCTGCTGGTGGAAGGTCAGACCGATTTGATAAGCTGGCACCTTGCCGGGATCAGGAACGTTGTAGCCGGGTCCGGGACCGCCCTGAGCGAAGATCAGGTGAAGATGATCTTGTCGCTCACCGGTTGCCTGACCATTGTATACGATGGCGATCCGGCAGGGATCAAAGCCAGCGTCTCCAACATCAGGTTGCCCCTTCAAATGGGGCTGGATGTTTACCTGGTCGTTCTTCCGGATGGAGAAGATCCTGATTCATACGTCATCAAGTACGGGGCAGAACAGCTTAAAAATTATATCGAGGATAACCGCAAAGACATTGTTTCCTTCCGCATTGAGATGGTAAAGGAGCAGGTCGAAAAGGACCCGCTTCAGAAAGCCAGGCATGTCAAAGAACTTGTTTCCCAGATATCGTTGATCAGTGACGAAGAAACCAGAGGGTACCTTATCGCTGATATTGCGAAAAAACTCGATGTCAACCAGGAAGATCTGCATCGGAATGTAAAAAAACAATTGCCAAAACCTGAAAAGACCGAGAAAGGTTTTTTTGGCCTGGAAGCTTCCGTAGATATGATCACGGAAAACGGCTTTGCCATTCTGCTGTCTGATCCGGCCAGGGTGGTTTCCTATCATGCGGAAGGGAAAGAAAACACCATCAGTCTGCCTGCAGGTCCATTAAAGAAAGATGATCTTTTCAGATTATCGAAGCTGACCAGGAATGTCAAAATCGAAGGCCTTTCAAAGGTCGTTGATGATAATGATATTGAACTGCCGCTGGCCGAAGCCGGCAGGTTGCTTACCGAACAGGGGCTTCGAGTCGAAGTCCGGGAAGATGGAAGCGTGGATGAAACTTCGGAAGATGAAAAGGAACCTGTGTACATTGACTTTTTGGATTTCTATGTCCATGGACTGACTTACTGGTTGATCCGGCAACCCGATACCAAAAGGTCCAAAAAGTTCGTGGAGATGACTGCCGATTTCCTTTCAAAGCTCGACAATACCATCATCCACATCAAGACCAACGAGATTGCCAAGAAATTCGGCCTGACCCAGGGAGCCTTCTCAAAGGTATTGCGCCCCTTTGTCGAGAAACGAAAGAACCTGGCTGTTCAGCAGCAGGAGCATGTTGTTATTGATGATGAGCAATATGTTTTCGATATCGCTCACTTGCCTGATTACGTCGATCAGTCGTTCTTCCAACGATACGGGTTCTTCCCCGCTCAGAATAGCTCAGGGAATAAGATCTTTTATGTTTTCCGGACACTGGACAATACGCTCATTAAGGTTGGAAACTTTTACATGGAACCCTTGTTCCAGGTGCATGATCCTGACCCAATAAAAAACAAACGGTTTATCAAACTCTTCCACAGTGAACTCAACAAAGAGGAATATGTCGAGTTCAAGAGCAGCGACATGATCGAGCTGGCCCCGTTCAAAAAATTTCTCTGGAACACTGGAGCCTATATTTTTACAAATGGCAAGCAGTTCCATCATGAAAAGATATTAGAAAGCATCTCTCTTCAATTTCCCAAGTGCCATGAGCTTTCAATATTCGGATCCCAGCCGGAAGGCTTTTTTGCTTTCAGCAACGGAATCATTTCCGATGGCGCATTCCATGCAGTGGATGAACTCGGGCTGGTAAAATTCAAACGAGAAACCTATTATTTACCGGCATTTTCGAAAATTTATAAGGATCAGCGCACTGATAACGACAAGTACGAGTACGACCGGTTCCTGGTTTACAAGCATGATCAGCGCACATCATGGCAAGAGTGGGCAGAGCTGATGTACAAGGTGTATGCTTATAACAACAATGGCATGTGGGCACTGCTATTTACCCTGCTTAGTGTAAACAGGTCGATCATCTTTCCGATCGAGCGATTTTTCACTTCACTGTTTTTCATCGGTCCGACCGAAAGCGGAAAGTCAAGAATTGCCGAAAGTATCCGGGCCCCGTTCATGTACGGCGCTCCTTTATTCAACCTGAACTCGGGCACCGATGCAGCCTTCTTTACATCACTGGAGAGATTCCGGGACATCCCGGTAATCTTTGAAGAGTACAACGATTACCAGATATCCGATGTGAAGTTCCAAGGATTGAAGGCCGCCGTTTATGACAACGAAGGCAAGCAGAAGCGAAAAGATGCAACCAGCAAGGATATTGACGTTTCCAAAATATACGGTTGTCCACTGCTGCTTGGCCAGGATGGCCCTGAACGTGACGATGGAGCCTTGGGAAACCGTGTGGTTCAGAAACACGTTCCGAAAAAGGATAACTGGACGGACGAAGAAGTAAACCTTTTCACGGATCTTAAAAAACGGGAAGCCGACGGGCTTTCAAACATCGCCATGGAGATCATCAAACGCCGGCCCCTTGTACAACAATATTTTGCCGGATATATGCGCCAGTACCAGAAAAAGGTAAAGGAAGATATTAGAAGGGAAGGCGGAACCTACCAAACCCGTATGATCAACACGGTAAGCCTTTTCATTGCGATGGCCAAAATGTGGGAAGACCATGTTAAGGAACTGCCGCTTCCATTCTCGTTTGACGAGTTCTACGAAGATGCCAAACGGCAGATCGTCCGCCAGAGCGAAGAGCTGAGCACCAGCAATAAGTTATCAGTATTCTTCGATACGATCTCTATGCTGTATGCTCAGGGTCAGATCATTTCGGGGAGAGAATTTGATATTTCCACGGAAAAACGGGTGACACTAAGAATATCCCGAACCGAAACAGAAGAAAAACATTGGGACGGAGAGGATAAGAAATTGTTGTTTTTGATCATCAACGATGTGGTTCAGATCTATCAGAAACTGCACAGCTCAGAAAGTCTGAAACTCAACTCCCTTCGAATGTACCTAAAGGATCACGCTGCTTACATTGGGGCCGTTAAAGGCCACCGGTTTATTTACCAGGTAGAGTCATGGGAGACTGATCCTGCAACCGGCATCAACCGTAAGGTCATTCAGAAAGCTGAGCGTGTTACCAGTTGCATTGTTCTTGACTATAAAATCATAGAATCAATGGGGATCGATCTTGAACGCTTTAAAACACCCGAACAGACATCCCTGAGTTTGAATGATCCTGAAAAATTGTCAGATCAGCCTGCAGAGCAAAATGAGTTCCCTTTTTAAAAATTCACATGGAAAAACCTGCCGGCAAAGTCCGTGACAACGTGCCAACGTGCCAACAAACAATAAAATAAATAATTATAATCTTATATATCAGTTTATTATGTTTTCAGAATCCCGTTGGCACACTTACTTTCTGTTGTCACATGTTGGCACATGCGGGGTCAACCATTCAGTTTTTTGTTGTCACACCAAATCAGTGCCACAGACACGTGAAATGTGCCTACAAGACAAATCATATTTCATTATCAGAATATTAACCATAAATATTGAGCTTTTGTTGGCACGTTGTCACGTTGTCACACAAAATGACCCCCAGGGTAAATGCAGAAATTTTTTTTATGATTGATCAATACGGATGGGAGTATCATGACAAATTGCCGGAGGGTTTTCGCCTTGCGACCATGGACGATTTTCACGTTGCCGGAAAGAAGAAAGTCGGTATGCAATACCTTATTAAAAGAGCAACCCAGGATCATTATGAAGTGCATAATGTAAGGGAACACACCCGGTCGCATAGTCTCAAGCCCTTTCTTGATCATCAGATGGTTTTTGTAAAATCAACGTGACCTTTATATCCCTATTGAGGAAAATTACATTTGCTCCATGAAAGACGAAAGACCGACCATCACAGTAAAACTCAAGCCATACCTCCAGGAGTACTTGGTGTGCTCACTCAATACGAACAGGGCATCCAGAACAAACCTGATCGGTAAACTTCTCAAGCCCTTGCTTGAAATCCGTCCGGTGGATCAAGCGCCTGAATTTCCTAAAGGTCCGGAATATATCTCTTTTGTATTGCCCTATTATGAGGATCTGTGGGTGAAATCGAATTTATGGGTTTCTCCCAGGAACCAGGAGATATTTGAGAGTTACCTGGAGTGGCATTTCAAGGACCTCTTTTTCCATTATATGGATGATAAAGTAAGATTCTACAAGTCTTTCAAGAAGTGCATCCTTCAATTCTGCTACGATCACAACGTCACGTTCTCGTATCTCAATTATGAACTTCTTAAAAAAGATTACTACCGAAAGAGAAAAAGGAAAAATTCTGAAAAAAGTTGCTCAGGTTTTGTCTCTGAGATGTCCCCAGATTGTCACTGCATTTTTCTAACCAGGAATTGAAATGGGAAATATCCTTCGACATACCGGTATCAATATCGGCGGTCTGAATTCCATTAGCTGGATCTTCAGGGAGGATGTCGGCATTTTCAGCTTCAATCTATCAACCCTGAACTGCTTGATCTCCCCGAAGCCTGGAAAATCCTGGAATGCTATGTATGGCACCCCGGAGAATATCCAGCTCGAATCCGAGCAGCAGGATACCCCGGGCGGGATGAAAAACATTTACAAGCTGAAAATCCTTGTTCCCAAGGACCGAACTCCGGTCGAATCCGAACTGTATGCCATGACCGGTCGGCGGCTGATTCTCAAATCAGGTGATAAAAACGGTACGATCCGGATTTTCGGGACCATGGACTGCCCGATGAAAGTGACCAGCAAGCTTCTCAAGCCGGCAGTCATTGAAGGTTTCAACGGTTACGAACTGCTCTTTACTGGAGAGTTTTTCCATCCTGCTGCCTATTATCTGGATCCTAACGGCCCCATTCCTGATGATGAAAACCAGGATTGATCCCTGCATCTTTTCAGTCCTTTATTTGCCGGCGATACCATAATAATATTGTATCCTCGAAACAGGATACAATGAATCCACTCCTCACAGAAATTTTTTCCAGCCCCTGGTTGATCTCAAATGAAAGATCGGCAGCATATGCTACCGTTCTGATGTCTCTGATCAAAGGGGATAGTGTTTTTGAGGGTGATTCTTCACTGGCTCGGGAACGGAACCGCCCTTTTATCCTGGCCGGTTCGGGGGATCAGAAACAACGCTTTAGATTTTCCGACACGGAAATCCCGGCAGAATCTGTTGCCGTTATTCCAATCCGATCGGAAATCCTCAAATATGATCAGCCCTGCGGACCAAGGGGAACCCAGTCGCTTTTGAATGATGTCAAAGCGGCGGATCAGAATCCCAATATTAAAAGCATAGTTCTGGTCATAGACAGCCCGGGCGGTCAGGTCGCCGGGACTGATCTTCTTGCAGAAGCCATCAAAAATTCAGCTACCCCGGTCGTTGCCTTTGTCGACGGACTGGCTGCCAGTGCAGCTTATTGGATCATATCCGGAGCAAGTAAGATCATCGTAAGCTCTGATCTTGATCGGATCGGTTCCATCGGCACCATGATGATGGTCGAAGATCTCCAGCCTGCCCTCGAACAAATGGGCGTCAAATTTCACGAGGTCTATGCAACCCTGTCAGTTGATAAGAACAAGGATTTCAACCAAGTTCTTGATGGCAAATATGACAGTTACCGTGCAAATGTCCTGGATGTTATCAACCAGAAATTTCTTGCTTCCATCCGGAGCAACAGACCTTCCGTGGACGAATCAACGCTTACTGGCAGGATCTTTTTCGCAACCCAGGCCATAGAACTTGGATTGATTGATGAGATCGGCTCCTTTGAGAAAGCCCTCGAAGTTGCTTTCTCCATGGGGGCTTCAAGCAATGAGCAAACCGAGTCGAATGAAACAAAAAATATTCAATCTATGAAAATTAAAGAAACATGGAAAGCGATCCAGGGCTTTTTCAAGCTAGATCCTTCCACCCTGGAAACCCAGGAACTGACTTCAGACCAAGTGCAGCAGATCAATGACCAGTTGGCCAGCATCTCAGCACGAAACGAAGAACTGGAAACATTGCTTGCGGATGAAAAAGATGCTCATGCAGCAATCTTGTCAGAACTTGAAAAGCTCCGTGGGGAAGATGCCGGCAAGGAAACTGTCGCTGCTAAGGCGGCTGACAAGTTTCCCGGTGAAGGGGAAGAAACGGCCATCTTTGCCCATGACAAGATCGCCGATGATTTTTGCTCGAAACAATAATGAGTATTCACAATAATTCAAAGAACAATGGCTGAATCAATTTCTTTAGATCAACTGAAAGCTGCGTTCGGCACGTATGTCGGAACGAATCAGCGGGATATCCTCAGGCTCCTTACCCAGCCAACCTATTCCGAAACCTTCATGACGACCAAGCAGTCCCAGGATCTTGTTTACCGTGCCACTAAAGCGGTGATCTCGGATCTTGTCCAGGGCTTCCAGGAAGGATGGACACCCAAGGGCAAAGCTGCTTTCACCCCGGCGGAGATCATGCAGCGCCGGCATAAGATCGATCTTTCCTTTTATCCGGATGAGATCATGGACTCCTGGCTCGGTTTCATGGGAGATGAGTCGATCGACCGCAAGGCATGGCCAATCTCCAAATACATCATAGAACAACTCATCATCCCGAAGGTTGCCGATAACCGGGAACTGGCACTCATTGGCAAAGGGACCTATGTTGCTCCGGTCGAAGGAACCGCACAGGCACTCGGTCTGTCGATGGATGGGTTCGTCACCATCCTCAAGCACAAGCATACGGCTGGTAATTCAAATATCAATTTCATTCCGCTGGCGCCGCTTACCGTCGACAACATCTTTGATCAGTTGGAATCCTTTGGCGATCAGGTCGGGGATCTCTACAAGGATATGTCCATGAACATCTTCCTTTCGAGGAAATGGTTCTCGGCCTACCATCGCAAACGCCGGGATCTTCATGGCACCGACAATAACTACGACGGTTTGAAGACCATTCTTGAAGGAACCAACCTCACTCTTACACCCTTGCCTTCGATGGCAGGAGAGAATGTCATCTTCACAACTCCGAAGGAGAATTTCATCCGGCTGATGAACCGCAACAACGGCGCTTCGAGCATCTCCGTGGAGAGCGTCGATCGTCAGATTAAAGTTTTTGCCGACTGGTATGAGTCGGTTGGCTTTGGCATAGAAGAAGCTGTTTTTGCATATGTTCCTGCAACCTAAAATCAACGATCATGGCTATACCACTTTTTGACCTTTTCAAGCCCACCGTGCGGAACGCCGGCGGTGGCGGCGGAATAAAATCCGAGATCATCCTGATCATGGAGAATGATATCGACTGGACTACATTCCCTGACCGAGATGCGGACGGAGTGACCATTTCCACGGATATTCCGCTTCTGACCGGCAAATTTATGCACAGTTTTTACATGACCCAAGGAACGATCAAGCCATCCCAGAAGAAACTCAAAGGCTCCAACCAGGACTGCGGCGGCTACGAGATCGGGGTGGAAGGATTTTATCCCGGCATTGAAAAAGCTGTGCAGAAATGGATTGCCAATTTCGGCATTGACTTCAAGGGGATCGTCATCATCCAGAACTGTGCTTCAGCCAAGCGCTACCTGATCGGCGAGCCCTGCAACCTGGTGCACATTGAGACCATCGAGACCACCTGGGGAGAAGAGATCGACAAGGACAAGGGACATAAGTTCGGCTTCCTATGTAAGCAGGGGTCGCCAATGGCCTTCTATGAAGGCATATTGGCGATGGATCCCAATCCTCCCGTCAATTAAATTGCAGCTTCTGTAGTGTTTTCATAGGTGTTAGTTTGAGCCTGTCGGAGTGATCCGGCAGGCTTTTTTTTATCTTTTCACCAGGATAGGTGTTTTGGAACAGCATATGATGATTGAACAGTTGAAAATATTAGGTTTTACTTGTTGAAATAAAATTTTTATACCTTTAAAACTTTATTCAATCTAGAATTTTTGAGAGACTTAAAAACACCGATAAATTCCATAATACTATGACTACGAACGAAAAATTAAAGCACAAGATTGAAGCAACTGATACTTGCATCAATAAACTCTTGAAGGATCAGAAGTTTTACATTGATTATTTTCAAAGGGAATACCGCTGGAAAGAGAAGCATATCAAGCAAATGATTGAAGATTTATCCAGCACGTTTTTAAAATCCTATAAATCGAGTGACAAACGATCGGATGTTGGAAAATATCAAAACTATTATTTGGGCCCGGTTGTCTTTAGTGTCAATGCTGAGACGGGTAAGAAGTCAATCATTGATGGTCAACAGCGTATAACATCAATTACTTTACTTCTTATTTATCTTAATCACCTTCAGCACAATAGTTCTAAGAAAGTAAATATTAGCGAATTGATTTTCTCTGAGAAATATGGAGAAAAGTCATTCAATATGTCTGATGAACAGCGAGAACCTTGTTTGAAATCTTTGTATGAAACCGGTGATTACACTCCACATAAGGATGATGATGAAACAGTTCAAAATATGGTTGACCGATATGAAGATATTGAGCAATCGTTACCTGAAGAAATTGACGAAGATGCATTGCCATTTTTTATCGATTGGTTTACTGAAAATGTCGTAGTAGTTGAAATCACTGCCTATTCTGATGAAAATGCATATACCATTTTTGAAACAATGAATGATAGAGGTCTTAATCTTTCACATACCGAGATGCTGAAAGGTTTTATTCTTTCAAAAATTACTGATAAAAAACAGCGAATTGATATAAATGAATTGTGGCGAGATGAGATCCAAAAACTCCATCAAATAGAAGAAACTACAGACTTAAGTTTTTTTCAGGCTTGGTTTAGAAGCAAGTATGCTGTCAGTATTAGACCTGGGAAGGCTGGGGCTGAAGATCAGGATTTTGAGCTAATTGGATCACGGTTTCATAATTGGTTCAAAGAAAATCACAAATCCATTTTTAAGCTTAAGGACTCAGATAGTATCTACAAATTTTTCAAAATACAATTCCCATTTTATGTCAAATGGTATTTGAACATCTTAAATTGGCAAGAAAATTATAATCAAGATGTTCCTTATTTGAACTATATTTTTCATTGGGGAATTGCTG
>Ga0268283_1001441_pt1 | contig 11734 bp, 8 predicted proteins | sample saktaG_13_FD_190140 | JGI IMG/M metagenome (GOLD analysis project Ga0268283, IMG submission 190140) | Saline water microbial communities from Sakinaw Lake, British Columbia, Canada - sak_2013_06_06_36m | ecosystem: Environmental > Aquatic > Non-marine Saline and Alkaline > Saline ... | reverse complement strand
CAGGAGAAACAGCACCGATATTACTAACGGCAGCTGCATTCTTTATTCCATCGCTACCCGAATCGGTATTTGATCAGGTAATGGCACTCCCCTATCATTTATACATATTAACTACACAGCATCCTGATGCGGCACGAATAGAGAATATGCAGTACGGGACAGCGCTTGTATTGATATCACTTGTAATAGGATTAAATTTAGTCGCTATATATTTAAGAATAAAATTAAGAAAAAAATATAATTGGTAACATTGGAGAATACGGAAAAAATATTAGTAGAGGATTTAAACTTTTATTACGGCAATACACAGGCACTGTTTAACGTTAATATATCAGTAACAGAAAAGAAAGTTACTGCATTAATCGGACCATCGGGCTGCGGTAAATCAACATTCCTGAGAACCATAAACAGGATGAACGACATCATTGATAATACCAGGGTTAGCGGGACACTGAAAATTGACGGTAATAACATATATGACGATAACGTTGATGTGGTTGCGTTAAGAAAACAGGCAGGAATGATTTTTCAGAAGTCAAACCCATTTCCGAAAAGTATATTTGAGAATATAGCATACGGTCCAAGGATACACGGGATTAATGACAAGGCAACTTTAACAGAGATAGTAGAAAGAAGTTTAAAGAGTGCGGCATTATGGGATGAAGTAAAAGACAGGCTTACTCAGAATGCACTTGGTTTATCGGGCGGTCAGCAGCAAAGGCTTTGCATAGCAAGAGCGTTAGCTATAGAACCTGAAATAATACTAATGGATGAACCTGCTTCAGCACTTGATCCTAAATCAACGGCGAGAATAGAGGACCTGATTTTTGAACTTCGGAAAGATTACACGATAATAATAGTAACACACAATATGCAGCAGGCATCGAGGGTATCCGATTATACAGCATTCTTTTACGAAGGCAAACTTATAGAATTCGGAGAAACAGAAAAAATATTTACAAAACCATTATTAGAACAGACCGAAGATTATATAACTGGTAAATTCGGATAAAAGGAGAAAAATATGTTACAGTGGCAAAGAGAAATGGAGAAACTAAAAATTTCTATCTTAAGTTTAAGCAGTCTTATTGAAGAACAGATAACCAAGGCAATGCTTGCACTTGAAAGAAGAGATATTGATTTAGCCAAGCAGACAATAAAGAAAGACGAAGAAATAGATAATATGGAAATACAGATAGAGGAAGAATGTTTAAAAATTCTTGCTTTATATCATCCTGTTGCAGATGAATTGCGGTTTATAGTTTCTGCACTAAAGATGAATAACGACCTTGAGAGAATCGGTGATTTAGCAGCTAATATTGCGAAAAGAGCGGCATTCCTTTCAAAAAGAGAAAAGCTTACAATAGTTGATGACTTAAAAGATATATCCATTAAAGCAAGAAACATGTTAAAGAAAAGTCTTGATGCTTTGATAAACAAGGATGTTGAATTAGCGAGACAGGTATTGATTGCAGATGATGAAGTTGATTCTTTAAACAAAGCAATTCTAAAGAAATTACTTGTGGAAATTAAATTAAATCCTGAGAGAGCAAAAGAATATTTCAGTATTCAGTCGGTTTCAAAAAGTCTTGAAAGAATAGCAGACTCTGCGACAAACATTGCAGAAGATGTTGTATATATGTGTACAGGACAGATAATCAGACATCAGGGTAATGAATTTACAGGGGAAGAGACGAATTAAATGGGATTTTTGTGAATTGGGTTCACCTGTAAAAGATCGGTTTTTTTAAGATAAGTAAGAAATGCACTTCCCTTCATCTTTGGTTTTAACCCAAAACAGTAGATTAATTATTATAAATATACTGTTTGATTAAACAAACGGTATCATTTCATATAATATGATTACATTATTAGTTTCATATATGTTCTATTTTATATAATTTTTGAAAGACAACAAGACTTTTACTTAATATTAAATTGTGATATATATATGAGATATAAATTACTTATTCCAATTTTAGTATTTATATTGCTTTCCATTGTAAATGGTTCTTCATTCTCACAGGCAAGCAGGGTGGAAATAAAGTCGTTTTACTCTCCAAAACTTGGTATCACAAAATCATACTATGTATATCTTCCTTCGGGTTATGACAGCACAACAGAAAGATACCCTGTTGTTTATCTTTTCAGGGGGACAGAATACGAATGGTTCACAGCTTCATACAGGTCTTATAACAGAATGATTAAGCAGGTTGCGGATTCGCTTTATACGAACGGGCTGACGGGAAAGATGATTTTAATCGGTGCGAGTACTTTTGGTAACAGTCTGTATGCGCCGGGTGTGAATATGCTGCGTCCTGACCTTGCAGCATCAGACCCCGGGATTGGTCTGGGAAAGTTTGAAGATTATATAATCACTGATTTAATTCATAATGTAGATTCAACATACAGGACGGTTGCTGATTTTAATCACAGGGCTGCAGATGGTTTTTCGGTCGGGGGGTACACTTCAACAATGCTGATTTTAAAAAATCCGGGGGTGTTCAGTTCTGTTGGGTCTTATGACGGCACGCTAATGTGGTATAATCTGCACGACCCTGGTGCACCCGGCACAGGATATAACGATGAGACGTGGATTACAGATAACGCAGCATACTTCTCGCCGATTTTTAATAATCCGAGAAACTTTCCGTATATGCTCTTGCACGATGCGGCAAATATATTATACGATGCGAGTCCGACAAAACTTGACAGCATTAAGAATTTAAGGTTTCATATAACGTGCGGAGATGAGTATACTTTAACCAACCGCGACAGGAACACACAGTTTGTCAGGTTTCTGAGTCAGAAGAATATTCATAACAGTTTCAGGAATTTCATTCTTGCACCAGGTGCTGTGCATTTATGGGATTATGCCGACCTTCACGCTTCGAAGACTCTGATAAGGCACTGGCAGAAATTTAAGGGAGTGAAAATATCTGCACCGCTTTCGATAGACTTTTCGAACGTTGAAATCGGCACTGCGGATACGGCAAGATTTCTTGTTTTTAATTACGGACCTGCTTCAGTGCTCGTAAACAGTGCTGTTTGCAGTCCTTCGGTTTATACTTTAAGCAGTTCGCCGTCACTGCCATATACATTACCGGGCAGGTACGATTCGATGGTTGTGAAGGTGATGTTTAAGCCAGTAGCAACGGGACTGACAACGGGAACGGTTTCGATTTCGAGCAACGATACAGCAAGTACAGTTACAACGGTTAATTTATCGGGAAAAGGTTTTCCGATAACACGTACGACGGTAGATGTGCTTTACGGAGTATCGGGACAAATTGACACTGTGGCACTTGTAAGGCTTGATACGGCATCGGGTACAGGAACGAAGATTGGCAAGACGGGGATTACAAAGTTGAGAGGGTTGAGTATTCGTCCTACGACGGGAAAGTTATTTGCAACGTATCCGAACATAAGTTCAACATATATAGTAAAGATTAATGCTTTAGACGGAAGTGCTTTTCAGTATTCGGAAATACCGATATCGAACATAAGTTCTATTGCGTTTGACCTGAACGATGATTTGTATGCGGCACTCGATACAAACGGACTTTTATACAAGATTAATCCTTTAAACGGAGACACAACATTTATAGGTGCGACGGGAATAAGCAATCTTACGGGAATTGCGATAAATCCAGTGAACAGGCAGTTATTTGGGGTATCATTAAGCGGAGGAGTTTATAAGATTAATAAAGTTAACGGTACATCTGTTTTAGTTGGCAATACTGGTTTTGCAAACACAAGGTATGCTGCATTTAATTTGCAGGGTAAGATGTACGGAGTGTACGGGTCGGAAACACAGATAAGCAATCTGATAAGTATAGATACTTCAACGGGTGCGGGAACGCTGATAGGTACAACGGGGAAACGCGGTGTATACGGGATTGCAATACAGACGAATCCGATATCGGGAGTTGTGAGTGTGAATACGATACCAGAGAGATATTCGTTGAATCAGAATTATCCGAATCCGTTTAATCCGTTGACAGTTATCCGTTATCAGTTGTCAGTTGAAGGACGGGTATCAATAAAAGTATATGATGTAACAGGACGAGAAGTTCAGACGCTGGTTAATGAAGAAATGATATCCGGTACTTATGATGTTACTTTTGACGGTTCATTTTTAAGCAGCGGAGTTTATTACTTCAGAATGACAACAAAGGAATTCACGGAGACACGAAGGATGGTGCTGCTGAAATAAGGACATATAACGTTATTGTAAATAGAAAGTAATTTAAACAAAAAGGGGAGTTCGTAATTAACATACGGACTCCCCTTTTAACAATGAATAAATTACTTGGTTAAGATCATTTTTTTGGTAATAACGTTTGAACCTGCTGCAAGTGTATAGAAGTATATACCCGTTGAAAGGTTTGCTCCGTTAAGCTGATACTCATAAACTCCTGCACTTAACTTTCCGTTGAATGCTTTATCGATTACCCTGCCGCTGATGTCATAGATAGTAAGTGTTGCGAAAGCACTTTCAGGTAAAGAGAATCTGATGTTTGTAGTTGGGTTAAACGGGTTTGGAAAGTTCTGGTCCAGTTTGAACGATGCAGGTACTTCAGAGCTGATATTCTGAATACCAACAGAATTTTTTACGATGATTTTCTTTTCTGGAGCCCAGTTCCAGTCATCACTGCTCGTTGAGCCATCACTGTTTGTTGCTAAACCTGTTGCAAAGAGTGAGTCTGTTCCCGCAGTTGAAGGCGCAGTATAATTAAACTGAAGTGATATTGTTCCTGATGTCATAGGTCTATTGCTTGATTGAGTTAATTCAGTACCCGATAAAATCATTCCCGTGGAAACTGGTGCAAGAACACCTCTTCTTGTAGCAATATCAAACCCAGCACCATTCTTACTCGACTTTGTTATGGTAAGTGTGTAAGTTGCAGTTTGAGATATTGTAACAGAATCAGGACCTGTAATGCGGACAGTGACGTCATTAGTTGGATTGCCACCGTGACATCCTCCGCAGCCGCTAAGGCTGGTTTTTCTTGTTCTGTTTACAAAGCCTGATGATGACGCATAAAGATAAACTGAACTTGTGATCAATACTAACAGAAAAAATACTGATACTAAAATTGTAGATTTCGATTTCATTGTTATTCTCCTTTTGTTGTTTTAAAATTATTGTAATAATTAAAACACACCGATGTCTATATAGTTTCTGATAGTATGGAGAACATTTTATAGAACATCTGAAGACAATAGCAAACCTTTGATTTAACAATGTATAAAGCATAAGAATGGGAATACTTTTTTTGTGCTTCCTTTTTGAATTACCTTATGCTTTACTTTTTAATATGCTTTATTAATTATGTTAATATTATTTTACTATAGTATATCAATAAATGAATAAAATAAAGATTTCGAGAACTATCTGGGTATTGAGTATTGTCAGTCTGCTGACGGATGTGGCGAGCGAGATGCTGTATCCTGTTATGCCGATATACCTGAAGAGTATCGGTTTTTCGGCTTTATTAATAGGGATACTTGAAGGTTTTGCAGAGGCAACTGCGGGATTCAGTAAAGGATACTTTGGAAACCTATCTGACAGACTTAACAAGAGAGTACTTTTTGTTCGTGCGGGATATTTCCTGAGTGCAATATCAAAACCTATGCTTGCGGCATTTACATTTCCTTTCTGGGTGTTTCTTTCACGCGGTTTTGACAGATTCGGAAAAGGAATCAGAACATCTGCAAGAGATTCCATACTTTCGGCAGAGGCGACACCCGAAACAAAGGCAAGAGTTTTCGGGCTTCACAGGACTATGGATACGGCAGGGGCTATGTTAGGACCTGTTGCAGCATTAGTATATCTTTATTTTTATCCAGACAGTTTTGTTCCACTGTTTTTAATTGCGTTTGTTCCGGGAATGTTTGGAGTGATGCTTACATATTTTATTAAAGACAAAGTAATTGAAGGGCCAGTGAGTGTTTCGAAGAAAGGTTTCTTCTCATTCCTGCTGTACTGGAAAACATCAACGAAAGAATACAGGAAGCTTGTTGCAGGATTGCTCTTCTTCACTTTAATTAACAGTTCGGACGTATTTCTTCTGTTATTGATAAAACATATAGGATACAGCAATACAGAAGTAATAATGGTTTACATATTTTACAATTTAGTTTATGCGCTTGTATCATATCCTGTTGGAATACTTGCTGATAGAATAGGATTGAAGAATATATTCACAACAGGGCTGATAATGTTTGCGATAGTTTACGGCGGTATGGCTCTGACACCATCACTGCCTGTAATATTTATACTATTTTCTGTATACGGAATATATGCAGCTTCAACAGAAAGCATTTCCAATGCATGGATATCAAACATAAGTAATAAACAGGATGTTGCAACGGCAATTGGGTTTTATACTTCATTAGGAAGTTTATTTACAATGCTGGCAAGTGTTCTGGCAGGATTTTTGTGGAGCACGTTTAATCCAAGTGTAACATTTTCAGTATCGGCAATCGGAGCAGTAGTTTGTGTTTTGTATTTCAGGTTTGGAAGAATAAAACAAGATTCACTACAGAGCGCACAGAGAAAAGAAAAAGACTAATAATAGCATATGCCACAACAGACACACAGAAAAGATATTTTTCAGGGTTAGAGATAATTAAGAGTAAATTAAAAAATTATAAAAGTACGGAACGCGGATGACGCGGAAAGAACGGATAATCGCCGATAGAGATTTTTCAGGGTTAGAGATATAGACAAGATAATTCTGGTTTTACCAGCTTATATATTAGTACAAATAACTTTTTAAGTGATATTTAGCCAGAAGAATATTCATGGCATTTAAGTATTTAATTGCTGAAATTGTTGCGATAACAAATTAAACAAAAAATGGTTTATATTTATATAAATACATTCATAACAACGAATAAATATGAATAATGTTTTATGGGGCAGCATAACTGTTTTTTTGTGTCTTATAGGATATTACTATTCCTGGATATATTACAAATCTGATAAGACTGCAAATGCAGTTTTTCTCTTAGTGCTTTGTGGTTTTTTATTAAGGCTCTTTGTCTCGTTTGATTTATACATACATCCGTGGGATGAAATGCTGCATGCACTGGTAGCAAAGAATTTTCTGAAGCATCCTTTGCTTCCAACCCTGTACGACAACCCTATACTTCCTGTTGATTACAAAAACTGGTTAGGTAATCACATATGGGTGCACAAACAGCCATTCCCAATGTGGGGTATTGCTTCAAGTTTATACGTTTTCGGAATTCATGAAATCTCAGTCAGGATTCCATCAATACTACTGACATCGACCGGAATAGCAATTACCTATTATATAGCATCACATTTTTTCAATAAGAAGGTCGGTTATTTGTCAGCTTTTCTTTATTCAATAAACGGTTTAATAATTGAAATGACCAGCGGAAGAATACCGACAGATCACGTTGACGTATTCTTTCTTTTCTTTATTCAACTGGCAGTGTTTTTTGCGATAAAGTATTCGAAAGAATTTAACTTAACGTATAATATTTTATGCGGAATAAGTATTGGTATAGCTATATTGTCAAAGTGGATGCCGGCTCTGATCGTATTGCCAATATGGCTTCTAATAATTATAAAGACTAAGAAATTAAACAATAAACAGACATTAAATAATTTTCTGGTTCTTTTGTTCTTTGTCTGCTTAACGTTTATGCCGTGGCAAATTTATACAGGGATTTATTTTCCCGCCGAGACACAATACTCACAGTATTTAAACTTCAAACATATAACCGATGTTCTGGACAATCAGGGTGGGCCATTTTACTATTTCTTTGACGGATTAAGGATTCACTATGGAGAATTAATATACATTCCTTTTATCTGGTTTTTCTGGAAAACATTCAAGCACAGAAGAAATACACGATATCTGGCAGTAGCTGTTTGGTTTATTGTGCCTTATTTGTTTTTTTCCTTTGTGGCAACAAAGATGAAAGGATTTACACTCTTTACCGCACCTGCAATATTTATGATTTATGCACTTTTTTTCCATTATCTATTCAGGTACCGAAAGAGATTCAAATACAAATGGATTATAAATACGTTCCTGGTTTTAACTATCTTACTTGCCGTCAGGTATTCGCTTGAAAGAGTAAAGCCTTATTTTAATTTAGATAGAAATCCTCAGTGGACACTTGACATAAAGGATTTGAAGCAACAGGGATATGGAAGCAGTACCGTACTATTCAACACGCCTCATCCTATGGAAACCATGTTCCATACTGATATAATCGCGTACAGAATAACACCTGACATATCAACTATAAACAGATTATCATCAGAAGGCTATACAATATTGATAAACAACAAAGAGGAACTTTTACCCGAATACAGAAATTTAGAAAGAGTAAAATACATCAATTTAGCAAAGTAATAATAATTCTTTCAAATTCAATCCATTGATGTTTGGAAATCAAATAAATTCCCCCGGATATAAAGAACTACCCGGGGGAATGTTGTTTTTCATTGTTTTATTTAACCAAGATCATTTTCATTACTTTATTAAAATCACCTGCAGATACTTTGTAAAAATATATGCCGCTTGAAAGATTTGAACCGTTAAATTGCACAGTTTTAAAACCAGCATTCTGGTATTCGTTAACGAGAGTTGCTACTTCTTTTCCAAGAACATCATAAACTTTTAAAGTTGTCAATCCGCTTTTTGGAATATTATAGTTTATAGTAGTTAAAGGATTAAACGGGTTTGGATAATTTTGATATAGCTCATAGTTATCTGTTTCTATAGTTTTAATGTTACCTACAGAAGCCGGAATTAATCCTGTCAGCTTTAAGGAACCGCTTACATTATAAATCTGCATTAAGGATTTCTTTTTATAGTCCATTGTGAAGGAACCGTTTGCAAGTTCACTCGATACAATATTAAAATCGTTATCACAGGATACAGCAAAGGTTGAATCGTTTAAAATTGTTAGACCTTCAGGTTTATCCTGTTTCCAATCCCAGCCGTTTGCAAGTAAGTCCAGATAAAAAGTCTTTTGCACAGGTGCAAGTCCTGTTATGATTGATACACTGTCATTCGGTAATTGCTCAATTCTTCTTCCGCCGAATACTTCCTGTGTTACAGGAGTAGCACCACTCAAATTAATCTTATATAATTTATTTGTAAATTCGTTATTCCTGAATCCCTGCTCCATAATCAGAAATTCGTTGTTATTAATCGCCACTAAGTCAGAAATCTTATAGTCTCTGTCTCTTATGTTTGAAGTAGGCGGCTGATGAAAATACAGGAATGTTCTTGATTGATTGGTTGCGGGATCAAGCTCAAGAATTCTGTGCACTTTAGAGTTGTTTCCTGCTGCTGTTGTAGGGTTATACATAGCAGACTGTAAGACAGCGTATATCTTTCCATTAGGTGTTCTTGCTACACCTTCAAAACCTCTGTTAGGTCTCCGGTATTTAATAATAGTATCAATAGTAATATTGTTCGCAGAGGATGTATAAGGTCTGTACCTGTTAATAACCTGTCCGGTTGTTCTGTTTATGTTCCAGATAGATGATCCATATTCTTCACAAATCCATAATGAGTTATTTACTCCAATAGTAATGCCCTCACAGTCAAGACCCCAGTCATCTGTGGGCAAAGCAGTAATACCAGAATCGCTGAAAGCAATTTCACCTGAATTACCAAAGCCAACAGGATTTGGAAAGCCACTCACAAAATTTCCATTAGGGTTTTTAAGTTTAATAGTATCAAGTAAAATAAGCGAATCACCCTGGGCTTTTACACGGTATATTTTTGGGACATAACCAGGTATTGCGAATATTTTTGCACCGTTTCCACCATTAAGACCTTCGGCATCAATATTTGGGCCTCTGTCGGTTATCATATAGAATTCTTTATCTGTACCCGGAATATAAAACATTCCGGAACCTATCGAACCTTCAAACATTTGTCTTCCAGCGTACACACCCAATAATGCAGGTGATTTGTGAATATAACCATCTACTCTTGTAACAAGAGGATTGTAATTTGCGCTTCTTAAAGATAGTATATATTTCCAGTTACCAGCATTATCATTCGGTTGACCAGGAGTACCACCTTTTGAAGTGTCCACAGAAAGACTGGCATCGATACCAAAATCAGATATTGACATTACAGTTGGTTTTGTAAAATACAATGAAGCACCCGCCGGGACAGGGCTATATCCGCCTGAAAGCGAGTTTGGATAATAAGCCTTAGGAGCGGTCAACGAACCACTGTTACCTGAACCGTGTGCAATACCGTGAACGTGAGTAGAGTCACTGACTGTTCTTAATTGTATAGCATCGCTGCCGACAGCTATATTAAACTGATTACCGTTTATAAATGTAGTATCAGCAGATTTTTTTAATAATATGCTGAATTTATACTTACTAGTGTCCTGTGTAAAAATACTGGAATCACCTGTAATTACGATAAGCAATCCTGCGGGAAGATTAGCCCAATAAGGATTGTTAGAGAATTTTAAAGCTGCCTGAGGGTTTCCTGATGAACTGAAATCTCTGAGAGTAAAATTCCTTAAATCAGTGTTCGGCTGCACAATTAGGATCTCAACCCAATCTGTTTTTTGGCTGAAACCATTAAAATATTCATTAACAACCACAGACTGAGAATAAACTTCTTTTCCGATTCCCAGAAGTATGAATAATAAAAATAGTAATGTAAATCTAATAAAAGTGGTCTTCATAAATTTTTTTGTTTAAGATTTTAAATTAAGTTAAAAAAGGTGTTGTAGTTTAACAACGATGTAAATATTATAATAATATATTTCGGAATTATCTATTTCATATTAAGAATTTGTTAATTTGAATAATTACTGAAAACCTTGAGTCAGACAATATATTCTACAAATATCACTTGATACTTAAATTTATCATTTCTATATTTAACGAAATGATAAACAAAATATGTTAGATAAACAGGAAAAAATATTCAAAGCGCTGTCTGATAAGAACAGGATAAGAATAGTGAAAATGCTTCAAAAGAAATCATTATGCGTCTGTGAGATAAAAGATGTATTAAAACTTGCCACATCGACAGTATCAAAACATCTGAGTATTCTCCGTGAAGCAGGGCTTGTAACAGACTGGAAGGACGGTAAGTGGATAAATTATAAGATTAATACTGAACCCGATGCACTGGTTGCGAATGCTTTGCTTTATACACAATTACAGATTGAAGATGACGAGACAATTAAAAACGACAGAAAGCTGATTAACTGTGTTGACAGAAATATATTATGCTGCAACTAATTCATAATCATTTCGTTATATAAGGAAATGATTATACATTAAACCTTTAATATTTATAAATATGGAAAACCCAAAAGAAATCAAAGAACTCGTAAGAGAAAAGTATGCCGACATAGCAAATCAGTCGAAAACAGTTAACGAAGCATCGTGCTGCGGAGTAGGGAGCTGTACAGGTGTTGATTACACAATATTTTCAGAGGACTATTCAAACCTTAAGGGATACAATCCCGATGCCGACCTTGGGCTGGGATGCGGACTGCCGACAGAGTTTGCGCTAATAAAAGAAGGCGATGTTGTTATTGACCTTGGTTCAGGAGCGGGAAACGATGCATTCGTTGCAAGGGCGATTGCAGGCGAAAAGGGCAAAGTAATCGGAGTAGATTTTACAGACGAGATGATTGATAAAGCAAGAACGAATTCTGAGAAACTTGGATATAATAATGTAGAATTCCG
>Ga0268283_1001440_pt1 | contig 11734 bp, 9 predicted proteins | sample saktaG_13_FD_190140 | JGI IMG/M metagenome (GOLD analysis project Ga0268283, IMG submission 190140) | Saline water microbial communities from Sakinaw Lake, British Columbia, Canada - sak_2013_06_06_36m | ecosystem: Environmental > Aquatic > Non-marine Saline and Alkaline > Saline ... | reverse complement strand
GCATAGATAAAGGGAATACGTCGCAGTAGGCAATAATTTAACAATACCTTAGAATAAGTATAGTTATTAGCCATTAAGTACTGACCATCCCACTCGGTCGTCGCAGAACAGGCCCCGAGGTGGAAGATAGCTTCTATGGCACCTTCAAAATGAGTACCGTGTTGTTGAATGTGGGTAAAAAACTCCTGTTTGTCCATGAAATCTTGGATAGTACAACCCACGAGGTTCTTATATTTCAAACCATTTTTGAGATGATCTACAACCAAAATTTCAGTACGCCCTTCTTTATTTAGGGCACGAATGAGATTACTACCGATAAAACCAGCGCCACCGGTAACGATTACCATACTTACTCGTTCTCTAGTAGAGAAAGCGGCGGCGCAAAGAAGCAACCGCGCTTCTCTTTTTTAAACTATTACCAGTAACGTACTGGCCCTGTGTCCATGTGAATAAAATCGGAGTTTGGGTAATAGCCTACTCCTCCGTATTGCATCCCGACTGCAGCTTTTCTCAAGTAACCAGTGCTCCTGCCAGGTGCACGTAAATCAATGGCCATGCCATCCATATGGAGACTATGAGAAGCTACTGCGCCACTTTGCTCACGGAGCATCGCATTGGTAGAAGGGGAACGGTACCCAGAAAGGACGTGGATAGGTTTCCCATACTCGAGTCTGTAGCCTAACAGATAGACTAGATCAAATAAGTGTGGATCAATACGGACCACTTCTCCCGTGTAGTGATCGCGCATCAAATAATTAAGCTCACGCAACCCATCTGGAACATATCGCCCTTCTGCCCAGTAGACCGTGTGCACAGTTTCGTCAGTATGAATGTTTCGAAGTAAAACCGAACGCTCAACATCATAACGAGAGTACTGCTGACTTTCTTCTTCCGTGTAGCTACCACCATAGCCATAGGAAGAGGAGTAGCGCCGCTTGTGGTGGTGGTGACGGCGGTGACGGTGTCTCCGTCCCCTAGCACAGGCCTCTTCGGGCAGAAGGCTCAAACCTGCGGTGAGACCGAGGGTGGTTGCCAAGAAACTCAACGGCAAAACGCTACTCAACTGTAAGAGCTTGCGTCGTATCGAAAGTGAATCCTGATCGGATAATGTTTTGTCCTGCGGGTCGGACATCTCTACCTCCAATGGTTTTAAGTAGGTTACTGCACAGAGTCCCCAGGAGATGGCGATGACTCCATTCTTTCTGGAAGAATCAGGGGTGCTGCGTTGTCACCTTGCGGTTCTGCAGCGGGCAAAGGGAAGACTTCCGGCAGCACAGAAGCCTTTTCCCTAACTTTTTTAGGTTTTTTCGCTCGCGCGGCTCTCTCTGCATTCGACTGCGTAGGTGAAGACACAGAAACTTTTGTAGAATTCGATTCAGCCTGGCTATTCCCCGTTGGGGTAGGTGAAATCACCGTTTCCAAAAGTTTATCGCGTCCGTAGATATCTTTCCTAAACTGTACTTTACCATCTTCGTCTACCCAAGCAGTCCAATAAAGGATATGTACTGGCACAGGATGAGGTACACCGACGATGTGTTCTTTAGTCCGGTCAATGGTTTTTAGAGTTTTACGATTCCATCGAGGATTGGGGCCTAACACATATTCCAAGAGTTCGGCGGGTTTTTCAATACGGATACACCCGTGGCTAAAGACTCTCTCCGTTCTGGCGAAAAGCTGACGTTGTGATGTGTCATGCAAATAGACATTAAAAGGGTTTGGAAACATAAATTTGATGGTGCCCAACGGATTTTTAGGTCCAGGGCGTTGTCTCAAAAGATACGGAGAGTTTGGAGAACCTAGACCAGACAAATTCCCGCGACCTACTTCGCGGCTAGAGGATCGTTTGCTAATTACCATGTTATGCCGAGAGAGGTAGCTCGGATCTCTGCGAAGCATTGGAAGCAATTCTTTTCCTGCAATGCTAGGTGGTACATTCCAATAGGGATTGATGACTAAGTAACTGACTTCGGCATTAAAAGCTGGTGTTCGCAGGTAAGGTTTACCGACTACCACACGCATGGTCAAGACAGTATGGCCATCCTCGACCGCTTTCAAGTCATAGCCAGGCACGTTGACCATGATGTGTCGTTTACCCAAATCGTGGGGTAGCCAACGCCAACGCTCCAAATTAGTTTCGATTTGACGTACCCGAGTAGAAGCAGGAACGTTCAAAGCCTCCAGCGTTGCACCGTTAAGCGAGCCTGTGGGCTCTTGCCCGTGTGTTCTTTGAAAGCTTTTTACTGCTTGGCGGACGGCAGCTTCTGACTCATTGCCAGAGAGATATCCTTCCGCAGCTAACCGTGCACGTAATCCACCTGAACGACCTTTGCCATCTATCCTGGGAAATCCCCCTGCAGCGGCCTGAGTTCGGTAGCGTACCAAAGCGTCTTTTAATCTTGCATAATCTGGATGTTTAGGCAACAAACCGAAAAGCGTCTCTTCAATTCGATCGGAGGAAATGGCATTTTCTAAAGTAGTAGGCAAATCTAAAAACGAACGCTTTACGTGCCATTCAGGGTCTACATTTTTAGTCTGATCTACTCGCCAACCGCCAAGATGTGAGGCATACGTTAGAAATGTTTGGGTGAGCAATATGTCTAGCTCTGCCATTGAAACTGGATCGGAAGATCGTTTTGCAAGGGCATTCTCAATCCGAGCCAATGGGTAATCTGCGAGGTTTAGCCCTTCTCGTGGGGCTGCTTTTAACGCTTGTACCAAATAACGTGCGCGGGGTAATATGATTTGTCCTTCTGACCAGGCTGGCTGGTACTCACGACTCTGGTAGAAGAGCACCAATGCAGGACAGGCGCGCAAGGGCTTTCCAGCAATGGATAGGGTAAAGGGTTCTTCGTAGCCTCCTACATGCTCCTGGATCCACTCCCGAGAGGTTTGAGCCATGGCAGCAGGTAAGGCAATCCATGCAAAACCGAAAAGAAAAAAGTGCTTGATACGACGCAAAGGAGACACTCCTATAACCGCAAACCTCGCATTTTATCCTAAAATCCCGGTTCTGAAAAATTTACTAATGGTAGAATTAAAAGCAGTGCAAACACTAGAGGTTTTTGGCCGTGCAACCATTACTTTCGAACCGTGTGCAACGTATCCGACCTTCTCCTACGCTTTCTGTTGCCGCTAGAGCAGCAGCACTCAAAGCAGAAGGGCGAGATATTATCAGTCTTGGCGCAGGAGAGCCTGATTTTGACACACCAGACCACATTAAAAAAGCGGCCATAAGAGCCATAGAACAAGGATTTACCAAATATACTGCCGTCGACGGAATCCCCTCTCTCAAACGCGCCATCGTCGATAAGTTTTCCAAAGAGAACCAACTGGACTACACACCTCAACAAGTTTTGGTTTCAGTGGGAGGAAAACAGAGTTTTTTTAACCTAGCACAGGCGTTCCTCAATACCGGTGACGAGGTCATTATCCCCGCACCTTATTGGGTCTCATACCCGGACATGGTGTTGTTAGCCGATGGTGTTCCCGTCATTGTGTCCACTGGCATAGAACAATGTTTCAAGATTCTTCCGGAACAACTCGAAAGGGCCATTACTCCTCGCACACGTCTCTTCGTTTTGAACAGTCCTTCGAATCCGACGGGGGCAGCTTACACAAAATTGGAATTAGTAGCCCTCGGCGAGGTGTTGGCGCGTCATCCCAATGTGCTTATTGCCAGTGATGACATGTATGAGCATATTCGGTGGGGCAAAGAGCCCTTCTGCAACATTTTGAACGCTTGTCCCAATTTGTATGACCAGGTCATTGTGTTGAATGGAGTATCTAAAGCGTATTCCATGACTGGATGGCGTATTGGCTATTGTGCTGGGCCTGCTTTCCTAATTGCAGCCATGACCAATATTCAGTCGCAGAGCACTTCTAACCCGACTTCTATTGCCCAAGTAGCTGCCCAAGCAGCTTTAGAAGGTGGATTGTCTTGTGTCCAACCCATGGTTGAGGCTTTCCGACAACGCCATGAGTACCTGATTGGTGCTCTCAATCAAATCCGGGGAGTGCACTGTTTGCCTGGGGAAGGGGCTTTTTACGCATTCCCAAATCTACAAGAGGCGATGGCTTCCTTGCCAGGAATTGAAGACGATGTGGCACTATGTGAATACTTAATCGAGCGCGTAGGACTTGCCGTGGTGCCCGGGTCAGCTTTCGGTGCCCCTGGGTATGTTCGCCTTTCGTTCGCTACCAGTTTGACTACTTTGCGGTCTGCCGTGGATCGGTTGGCTTCCGCATTCAGTGGTTAGTGGCTCCCGGCTCAAATTTGGTCAAGACTAGCACTAGAGAACCAATCTTAGCTTCAGCATTCATTTTGACCAGGGGGCGTTCTGGGCGGTCTGTGGCAAGCCATAAGTAGAGATCGCCCTTTTGTTGTAGTGCACCACCTAGAAAGGTACGAAGTCGTAACTTAAGAGTATTGAAGAGACCGGCAGGGACTTCGATAACCTCATGACCTACGGCTTCCACTTCTAGTTTCCAACTTTTTTTGGAAGAATAGACTGGTAACTGTATGACCGTCTGAGGAGGATAGTCTAGTGTTCGTAATCGAAAGGTCGCGGATACGCTGTCTAAGACATAAGAAGAAATCTCTGCCGGCTCAGGTTGCGTGGTGTTGCCTGACTCAGTGATACGCTCCGAAATTTGGCATTTTTCGTTTTCAAACTGAATTTCTGTGTGTTTTCGAGTGCGAGGGCCAATCAATCGACCTTCGTCTTGATCGAGTACTAGGTAAGAACCAGAGTTTTGGAAACCATAGGCCAAAATGGAATCATGGCCTACAAATATGGCACGATACCACTTGCCTGTTTGTGCGTCTGCTTTGTATACTCTAAGCCAGTGGCCGTCTCGAAATGCCGGAGGTTGGACTTCGAGACTGGCTGTGCCTGCGGGCACTCCCATGAAACTCACGGCATATTCGGATCGTTCACCCACTGTGTACGGTAATCCTGCATATACTTGTTCTTCCGTAATGGAAGGTGGATTGGAAAGGTTGCATGTGCTAGCAAATACAACCGTTTGCCATCCGAATAACACTACGAACGTAAGAAACCACATTGTTTTTTAACTCCTCAAGAACGACTGGAGAAAAAATGAAATCTAACTCTAAACGATGGGCAGTGATTCTGCAAATTTCCTTGCTCTTTATCCCAGTTGTTGGAAATTCTGCAACGGCTAGGACATTTATCTACAACTTAGATTACCTGCAAGTATCTAAACAGGCTTGGCAAGATGGAGAACTTTGGGCTGTCGAGGCGGTTTCACCCTTGATTAAGATCGCTGAGGCTGATATGACCTCTGGGCTCTATTCCGTGACCAAAACATTCCATTTAATCCCAGTACCAAATGCTACCCCAAATGATTTTATTTCAATCGGTGCTTACTACTGGCCAAATCCAAATACTCAAAATGGGTTGCCATACGTAAAGCGTCCTGGACATGTCAATCCGGACGCAGCAGGGTCATTATCAGAATTAAACCCATTGTCAGAAGCTGTAAATCGATTAGGGTTATCTTATTTCTTTACTGGCAATGAGAAATACGCACGACGCGCGGGTCAGTTGGTTCGTGCTTTTTTTATTAACCGAAACACGAAGATGAATCCTAATACCGAATTTGGGAAAATTATCCCTGGTGTTTCTAATACAGGTGGTTTTGTAGTAGCAGGCATCGGAAACGCCTTTCGATCCTTATACGAAGGATTAGGATTAATTGAGTCTTCCAAATACTGGCGAGAAGAAGACAAGCGTCATATGCAAACCTGGAGTAAGAAATTTTTAAACTGGATGGAAACCACCCCGAAAGGCCAAAAGGAATTCCGTGCCAAGGGGAATCATGGTTCTAATTATGACATGATCGCTACGTTGCTCTCAATGTACGTAGACGATACTCTACAAGCGACAAGACATGTTCGGAATTACATGAACCGTATTCCAAAACAATTCGCAACAGACGGAATGCAACCTTTCGAAATGCACGCTGTCAATAATCTGATGTACAGTGTGTACAATTTAGGAGTGGCTGCCAACATTGCGAATCTTGGGGAAAAACTCGGCTTAGATGTTTGGGACGTTCGGGGTTCAGGAGGAGGCGGCATGCGCCGAACTACTGACTTTTTGTTGCCCTACATGAATGGTACAAAAACTTGGACTTATTGGCCTAGCACTGAAGTATTCCCAAAATCTCCAACGACGTACTATGGGCTCCTCCGCCAAATTTCTCTTGGGTTTTGTGACCTAGGGTTTTCTCAGGCTGCAGATGACCTGTCCACAAATGGCCAATACTCCGAGCTTTCCGTGAACATTACTTACCCAGCAGCCGCTTTGAGTGTTTGCCAGCCTAGGTGAATGTTATACCTAAACCAACCGATGTAGTGCCTCTCGGTATTTTTCAGTCGTGCGAGCTACCACCTCTGTTGGTAGCTCAGGGGCAGGAGGCTTCTTGTCCCACTGGCAAGATTCCAAGTAATCGCGCACGTATTGCTTGTCAAAACTGGGTGGGCTTCTTCCGGGTTCATATTGATCCAATGGCCAAAATCGAGACGAATCCGGTGTTAATGCTTCATCAATTAAGATCAACTGCCCATCTTCGCTAATTCCAAATTCAAACTTTGTATCCGCAATGAGGATCCCACGTGCCAAAGCGTATTCTGCTGCCTCTTGGTACAAAGACAAAGCAGCCTCTCGTAGTTTGTGAGCTAAACCTTTGCCAATTAAATCAACAGTCTGTTGAAAACTGATGTTTTCGTCGTGGTCGCCTACGGCTGCTTTCGTAGAAGGGGTAAAAATGGGTTCTGGTAGCCGATCTGCTTCACGCAGGCCAGGAGGCAACGGAACGCCACACACCTGACCTGTTTTTTGATAATCCTTCCAGCCAGAACCTGACAAGTAGCCACGCACGATGGCTTCAATAGGCAGCGCGCGGAAACGCCTAGCCACCGTCGACCTTCCTAACACCTCAGCACGCTCCGCAAGATCCGGAAGCACCTCTTCCAAGGTACGACCACTCAAGTGGTTGGCAAAGTTCAACTTTTGAAACCAAAAATGAGAAAGTGCAGTTAAGATTACACCTTTTTCTGGAATCGGAGTGGGCAACACCACATCGAAAGCAGAGAGGCGATCCGTGGTGACAATGAGCAAGTGATCCTGGCCTACTGCGTAGAGGTCGCGAACTTTACCACGGTGGATCAGGGGTAGAGTCTTGATTGTGCTTTGGAAGAGAGGCATATTTTAGAACTTGGTTAGCATTCAATCTAGCTTTCTGATTTTCTATGAATTAGAACGAGTTGTCAAGATTGACAAACTATTACCCCCAGATATAGCATTGTTTTTATCGTTATACCAGTAACACTTATGCTAAGCTAATTATTATAGCCAAGTATAGAGTTACTCTAGTCAAAAATATCTTTTATGTCTATTGTTGGTGAGAATTTTGAACAAACAAAGCATTGTTTACAATGACAACGTCGGATAGAGTCGCTAATGTCGCCGCCAACGCAGCAGTAAGATGGGGAGCGAAAAAAGCTTTGGGTCTTGTTGGTGTGGCTTCTGGGCCAGCAGGAATAATAGTTTCTGGTCTGATGTTTATCAGTTCACGTTACGAGAAAAAAGCAAAGAAAAAATTAAAAAATAGAAGAGATCAATTAAATATTAGTACGCCAGAAGCATGTGAAGAAGCCATCCAAAACTTACGATCATATGCAGAAGAAGAAGGAATTACTGCCTACTTAGATGAATACGAAAAAGAACTTGCAGATCTAAAATCTCGTTTAGACACAGAAAGAAGGACGGTTGCTGAACAAGAATACGATACTTTTGAGGAAGCTGAGACTGCTCGAGCAATATTAAAACAAAAGACGTTAGAGACGTCGCCGATTTTAGTTATTTTGGGGTTTTCCTTCGCTTTGTTAGTCTTCTTTTTTTATCTTCCCAAAATATTTAAGGGTTCGACTGTATCAGTACCAGAGGCCTCCACAGTTCGACAGACGCAAACTGGGGTTGAAAAACTAGCATGGAAAGACGTTGCGAAGAAAAACATACCAGAGCCAGTGCCAGAAATTTCTAAGATCGTTGCTGTACCGGAACCAAAACTTCCTGAGATTCAACAAGTACTAAGCAATAGAGTGGAAAACATATTGTTTGTGAATGAAGCGCACCCTTATTATTGGCTAAAGGCAGTTTTGTTTGAAAAAATACCAGACCTTCACAAGTGGTACGACAATGTTTCTAAAGAAAGCAATGGCGGAGCTCAATTAACCGTTGCTTTTGAGGCACTGCCCAATCAAAACTCTATTAATGAATACGACGCTAACTATTATCGCCTTCGCCTTTTTGAATCATATGAAGATCATGATTCGACTTGGAATCGAATTTTAGTCCACCAAACTACTAAAGAAATTTTAATTGAGGACTATACAGAAGAGAATAAGTACATACCGCTCTCCTCTTGGAAAAAGTTAGAATCAAATAAACAGAAACTCGAAGCAGCTAACTTGTCAACCTCTGAAACATCATTTAATCAAGGACTATCTGATCGACAGAGATGGGAGACATGGGTTGCTACACTTGGTGGTAGTTGTCGAAGTGGAGTAGATTTTTGGGCCAGTCACCGCAGTTTGAAAAATCCAGGTTCCTGTAAAGACGGGCAAGGTACGCAAGATGCTGATTACAGAAAATGTTGTAATGCTGCTAAAGAATTTTTGGCACCAATTGATCAATTACGAAAATCTGATCAAAACTATCGTCGAGGTTTTAAGAGTTATGAGGTGGTTAAAGCTGAATCTAAAGCATCCTTAAGCGTCCCAACTCCCTCGGAGGCAGTTGAATCTCCAAAATCAGAATCATTCAATCGGGGATTATCTGATCGACAGAGATGGGAAGCATGGGTTGCTACACTCAGCGGCAGTTGTCGAAATGGGGTAGATTTTTGGGCCAGTCACCGTAGTTTGAAAACCCCAGGTTCCTGTAAAGACGCGCAAGGTGCTCAAGATGCTGATTACAGAAAATGTTGTAAGGCTGCTAAAGAATTTTTAACACCAATTGATCTGTTAAGAAAAACTGATCAAGACTATCGTCAAGGTTTTAAGAGTTATTGATTTCTCAACGGCCATTAGGCAGTGCTAGCAAGATCAGTGTTGAGGTATTACTTCTTCGCCCGAACTCTTGCCATCGCTGCTGCAATCGCTGCTTTTTTCTCTTCGTTTCCAACAGAAGCTTGACGGGCATTTACCTGCGCAATTCGTGCTGCTTTTTCCTGAGCCTCTCGATCTAGCCTAGAGATCCTAGCCTCGTGGCGCAGTCGTGCTCGATCGGCCTTTTGCCTAGAAGCTTCTTGAGCACGAATTTCATCTTTTGCAAATCGATAATAGTGCACCAGAGGTATGTTGCTCGGACAAACCTGCACGCAACATCCACACTCAATGCAATCAAAAAGCGAGTATGCACGGGCTTGCTCAAAAACCTTTCCTTTTGAATAGCGATACAATTCTTGTGGCAATAAATGACAGGGACAGACCTCAACACATGCACTACAACGAATACATGGTTTTGCCGGTGGCGGTTCTGGCATTTCCGTGAGACACAATAGACAGTGTGCCGTTTTAACTATTGGCACCTGAAGATTTGGCAAAGCGAACCCCATCATGGGTCCACCTAAGATTATTTTAGAGGTTTGTTCTACCTTGCTAAATTGGAGTAAAAAATCCAGTGGCGTGCCAATTCGAACTTCAAGATTGCAGGGCATTGGAACGGCATCGCCCGTTGCGGTCAAAATACGAGAGATTAGCGGTTCTCCCAAAACCACTGCCCGATAGACTGCAGCGGAGGTACTGACATTGTGGCAAAGGACTCCCAGCTGAGCAGAACGCCCCCCACTTGGAGATTCTTTTCCGGTCAAAATACGGATGAGTTGGCGCGTGCTACCTGCCGTGTAACGGCTCGTTACTTGCACTACTTCTACTTCTGTATCCGCTATTTTGCAAAGCGATTGATAAGCTTCTGGTTTGTCGTCTCCAACTGCAATGATAATCTCCTTTGGAGAGAGAATCCGCGCCATAATCTTTATTCCGATCAAGACTTCACGAGCGCAGGTGCGCATGAGCATGTCATCCGCAGTGGCATAAGGCTCACATTCCACGCCATTCAAAATCAAAGTTTGAATCGGGAAAGCTGGACGTAGTTTGATGTCAGTTGGAAAACCTGCCCCCCCGAGTCCGACGACTCCTGCTTCTTGAATACGGGCTAATAAAACACTGGGATCCACTTCTTCCCAGTTTGTCATTTCAATACGTTCGTACCATTGATCTTCCCCATCCGTTTCAATGACAATGCAGGGTGCTTCCAGGCCCGAAGGATGAGGAACAGGAAAATTTCCAATTTCTAAGATTCGTCCCGAGGATGAAGCATGAATCGATGCACTGATTGAGCCATTCAAACGTGCGATTTTTTGTCCTTTTCGGACGGACTCTCCTGCTTTTACGATCGGCTCTGCTGTAGTCCCCACGTGCTGTTTCAGGGGCAAGATCAACTTAAGAGGAAGAGGAGCATAGGTCAACGGCTGTTGCGTTGAAATCTCTTTATGCCCCGGTAAAAATAGGCCACCATGAAAATCGAAAATTTTTCTAGGCTCCATTCTGGGGCATCTCCGAGGAGAACGACCTTGGGCTAGGCCACTTCCAACTGGAAAGATCTTTTGGGACCTGCACCAGAAGGATGCAATCTACAGGACAAGGTGCAACGCATAATCCACAGCCAGTACATTCTTCCCCAATAACAGTGTGTATCTGTTTTGCAGCACCCACGATGGCATCCACAGGGCAAGCTTGTTGACATAGCGTGCACCCAATGCAGATTGCCTCCCGAATCAAGGCAACCTCCTCAGGTTTTGCAGACATTTGCTTACTAGGCACAGGCCGATTCAATAGATTTGCAAGGGAAACCATCACGACTTGCCCACCAGGAGGACATCGATCTATTGGTGCTCGGTTCTCGGCAAGGGCTTCTGAATATCCTTTACACCCTGCAAAACCACATTGCCCACATTGAGTTTGCGGCAATACTTGGTTGATTTTTTCCACCAGTGGGTTGCCTTTTACTCGAAATCGAATCGAGGCATAGCCGAGCATAGTCCCGAGAAATAAGGCTAAAATAGTGAGGATAGTGACTGCGGTATAGACCGCGGACATGGTCTGTTTTCCTACAAAGTTTTTTCAAACCCAATGCAACACCAATGGCCTAATAGTTTACAGGAATGGCTTACCTACCAAGAACAGTTGCATCCACGTGCGATTGATCTTGGGCTTGCGCGTATATCAGAGGTGTTGAAACGGTTAGGTTGGACTGGAAAACCACCGTTTAAGGTGGTCACCGTTGGTGGTACCAACGGAAAAGGTTCTTGTGTCACGACATTAGAAACTGCTTTTTTATCCGTTGGCATGAGCACAGGTACCTATGTTTCCCCTCACTTATTACGTTATAACGAACGGATACGTCTAAACGGTCAAGAAGTAAACGATCAAAAGTTATGTACTACTTTTGCAAAAATCGAAGAAGCACGGGGCAATACTTCACTTACTTATTTTGAATACGGTACGTTGGCAGCTCTGGAAATTTTTAGAGAAGCACATCTTGACATCGTTCTTTTAGAGGTGGGTGTAGGCGGTCGGCTTGACGCTACCAACGTTTTAGATGCAGATGTTGCAGTAGTGACGACCGTAGCACTAGACCACCAA
>Ga0268283_1001439_pt1 | contig 11739 bp, 8 predicted proteins | sample saktaG_13_FD_190140 | JGI IMG/M metagenome (GOLD analysis project Ga0268283, IMG submission 190140) | Saline water microbial communities from Sakinaw Lake, British Columbia, Canada - sak_2013_06_06_36m | ecosystem: Environmental > Aquatic > Non-marine Saline and Alkaline > Saline ... | reverse complement strand
TCCGTTACGAGGAAACCCGCATCTTGGAATTGGCATCCTCGCCCGTAAAGTCAAACGGCTACCTGCTCTCCAGCCCGGATGGCAGCCTGGTGAAGCTGCAATTGTCGCCACGGCGCATCATCATGGCGATTAGCGGCGGGCAGATGCTGTATTACGATCAGGAACAGAAGCAACGCCACACCGCCCCATTGAGCTTTGCCGGGCAGGCGCAGCAACCCATCAAAGTGTTCCGGGCGCTGTTGCAAGGCCGCACCGGGGAATTGACGGCGGAATACGAAACCACGGTGGAACGGCGGGACCGGCACTGGAAACTGAGCCTGAAGGCGAAACCGGGCCGGGCCGAAGAAGACGCGCCGTTGATCGAACTAACCGGCGATGACCGCGACCGCAAACGGCAGATCCTGATCCGCCAAGCGGACGGCGAATCGTCCCGGTACTCAATCGAAAAAACCTCGGAAGGACAACCCTTGGAGTACTCCATCCAGCGCTTGTTGCTGGAAGCCGCCGGGGAATGACCAATGCCCTTCATCTGGAGAAAACGCTTGTTTTTGCTGCTGCTGCCCGTGTTGCTGGCGGCCACCACTTGGCAAGTCCACCTCGAATCCGATTTGAACGCCTTTTTCACCGCCACCGACAGCGAAGATTCCGCGCTTTTGGCCGGCTTCCTGCAATCCGGCGAACTGTCCAGGCGCTATCTGATCAGGGTGGAGACCGGTGCTGCAGTTTTGGCGGCATCCTCTAAAAACCCCAATGCTGTTGACACGCAACCGGCGGTAGGCCGGAATAAGCCCGTCCCGACGGGCGTTTCCGGCAAACCAACAGGCCAAATGCCGGAAACGGTCGCTGCACGACCTTATTCCGGCCTACATCTGAACCTTAATTCAACAGCATTGCCGAAAGACACCGGCGAGGCAACGCCTACGCTGAACCTGTTCACCGACGAATTCATCCGTCAACTGGCCGGCTTGGAAGCGGTTGAACGAGTCTGGCCGGCTCACGAAGCACCGCGTGAATGGCTGGCCGCAGTGCAAAATCATGCCCCTTACCATGCCCGCCTCTACAGCCTGGACCCACAAGAAGAGGGGCGCGCCTTGTTTGATCCAGGGCAACTCGGCAAGCGGGCGGAGGGGCTGCAACTCGCCTTGCTGTCGCCGCAAGGCGGATTCATCAAACCGATTGCCAAGCAAGACCCGCTGCTGTTGTCGCTGAACGGCTTCAAATCCATGCAACATCGGCTTGATGCCCAACAACGGCCGGGCGACGGCGCTGGCACATTGATCCTGCAAAGCCGTCCGGCGGCCTTGGATGCGGAAGCGCAAGCCAGCCTGCAAGACCTCATCCGCACCCGGTTCGACGCACTCAATGGCGCATCGGGCGGGGGGTTCCGCCTGCGGATGACCGGCATACCGATCTTCACCGTGGCCGCCCAAGGCGAAATCAAACGCGATGTCACCTTGGTTTCGATTGTCTCCAGCGTCGGCGTGGCCTTGGTGTTTCTGCTGCTGTTCCGCTCGTTCGCGGCCTTACACTGGATGCTGTTGATCCAAGCGGCCTCCTTCGCGGCGGGTGCCTTGGCTTGTGCCTTGGCCTTCGATCATGTCCACAGCCTGACCTTGGCCTTGGGGGCCACTTTGATCGGCATTTGCACCGACTATCCCATGCATGTCTTGGTGCATTGCGCCAAACACCGCCACACCCCCGCTGCCGCCGCCCGCCTGCTCTGGCCCAGCTTGCTGATGGGTGGCTTGACCACAGTCATCGGCTATGTCGCCATGGGCATGACGGGGTTCCCAGGGCTTGAACAGATCGCCGTTTTCGCCGCCGCCAGCATCGCCGCCGCATTGGGGTTGACCCGTTGGGTGTTACCGGCCTTGCTGGGCAAAACTTCCCTGCATCCCGCCCATCTGCCGGGCATTGGCGAGTGGGTCGGTTTCTGCGAACGGCGGCGCTCCGTGCTATTGGGCTTATTCGCAGTGAGCGTGGTTGCGGCCTTGGCGGCACTGCCGGGCATCCGCTGGATGGACGACTTGCAACAACTGGCGATGGACATGGGCGGGATGAGGCGGGAAGACGATGCCATCCGCGCCCATTTCACCAGCGTCGAGCCGGGCCGGTTTGTGCTGGTGCAGGCAAGCGACATGGAAACTGCCCTGCAACGCGCGGAAGCGGCCGAGCTACGCCTGCAAAAGCTTAAGTCATCGGGGGATTTGACCGAATACCACGGCCTGTTCCCTTGGCTGGCCTCCGCCCGATTGCAAGCCCAAAATGCCGCGACTTACAACGAAGCCCTGACCCCCGCATTCCGCGATGCCTGGCGGGTGGCTTTGCTGAAAGCAGGCCTTGCGGTGGACAAACTGGCTTCGTTGCCGCCCGCGTCGGCAAAGCCCCTGCTTCCTGAGGCCGTGCTCGCCACGCCGGTGCGGCAAATCCTGTCCGGCCAGGTCATCGAGCAAAAAACCGGCGTGGCGCTGTCGATTTGGTTGGGCAAGCACGATCCCGGCAAGCTCGCCGAAAGCCTGGCCGGACTGGAAGGGGTGCGCTATTTCAGCCAGAAGGATCAGTTGGATCGCATGGCCCGGCAGCACCGCGACCGCTCCCTGGACATGCTGGCCGTCGGCATCGCCGTGATGTCCCTGTTCATCTGGCTGCAACAGCGCAATGCCGTCAAGGTGTTGCTGACCCTGCTGCCCGCCCTGTCCGCCGTTCTGTTCATTTTCGCCGCCTGGGCCGTGATGGGGGAGGCAGTGAGTTTCCTGCATGTGATCGGCCTATTGCTGTCGGTTTCCCTGTGTGTGGACTATGGTATATTCTTCATGGATAATCGAGGGCATGACACCGACATCACTTACCACGCCATCGCCTCGTCGACGTTGACCACCTTGGCCTCCTTCGGCGCGTTGGGCCTGGCCAAGACCCCGACGCTGCCCATCCTGGCGGTCTCCGTCAGTTTGGGTGTGACCTTGGGGTTTTTGCTGTGCCCTTTGCTGATCCGTTCCGAGTCGAGTAAATATAATTAACCAAGAGGATTTTCCATGAGATCGTTAATATCCGCAAAAGTTGTTTTCCTGTTGCTTTTCATTGCCTTCCTTCCGGCCTGCAGCTCCAGTGGAAAGATAACCATACAGCAAGCAAAAAGTGAAAGTATTGAAGTGGGGAAAACCGTATCACTCTCGGTCGAGCCGGATGTTGAAAATGTCAAAGCTGTTCACCAAGATGTCGCATCCCGTATCCGCGAAAGGCTGTTTGGGAAGTTGGTGACAGATCGCATATTTAAAGCCGTGGCCATGGCACCTGAACCTGCGGATTATCGGATGGATGTAAAGGTCAAGGGCGCCCGGCAAGTTTCGACTGGCGCTCGCATATTTTTGGGAACCATGGCAGGTTCCAATAATCTCACAGCGGATGTTAAAGTATTTGAGTTCACATCCAACCGACTAATTACTGCCTATCAAGTACAGGGAGCGTCTGCTTCCCATCCCCTCTCTTCGCAAGCTGGGCTCGACGATGCCATACGTGAAGCTGCCGACAAGATAATTGAGGGTTTAAGATAGTTGAAAACCTAAACACATCCTGATGCCGCCGCGACGATGACCGGCACTGCCATTATTTCCCCTGTCGCCATCACCGCTTACCAATGCGTTAGCGCGGCGGGGGACGACACCGAAGCCTTGTGGCGGAGCCTAAACAGCAATCAAACCTGCCTCAAGCCGTTGCAGTTGTTTGAGCTTCCCTTCACGACGGTGGTGGGCGAAATCACCTCGCCCTTGCCGGACATCCGGCCTGAATTGCGGGCTTACGACTGCCGCAACGCCAAGGTGGCGCTGAGGGCATTGAACCAAGGCGGTTTCCGCACCGCCGTGGAACAGGCGATGGCGCGCCACGGGGCGGGGCGGGTGGGGTTGGTGCTGGGTACTAGCACGTCCGGCATTTATGATTCCGAGGCCGCCTACGTCCATTTTCTGCAACACGGCCAAATGCCGGGCGATTTCAACTTCACCCGGCGCCACACCGCCCAAGCCACCGCCGAATTCCTGCGCCTCGAACTGGGTTTGCGAGGCCCGTGCCATGCCATTTCCACCGCTTGTTCGTCGAGTGCCAAAGCCTTGGGCGTGGGGCAAAGGCTGATCGCCGCCGATGTTTGCGATGCCGTGTTGGTGGCCGGGGTGGATACCTTGTGCCGGTTGACCCTGCACGGTTTCCATAGCCTGCAATTGGTGTCGCCCGAACCCTGCCGCCCCATGGACATCAAGCGCTGCGGCATCAACATCGGCGAAGCGGCGGCACTGTTGCTGCTGGAGCGGATGGCCGTGGATAATGCCCACCATTCCCGGTTGCTGGCGGTGGGCGAATCCTCCGATGCCCATCACATGAGCGCCCCGCACCCGGAGGGCGCGGGGGCGGCGGCCGCCATGCGCAGGGCGCTGGCATTGGCGGGCAAAGAACCCGGCCAAGTCGATTACATCAACCTCCATGCCACCGCCACCCCGCTGAACGATCTGGCCGAAGCCAAGGCCGTGGCCTGCGTGTTTGCCGACACTCCCCCGTGCAGCGGGGTGAAAGGCTTGTTGGGCCACACCTTGGGTGCCGCCGGCGCGGTGGGGGCCATCGTCAGCCTGTTGGCCTTGGAGCGGGGCTTGTTGCCGGGTACTTGCGGTTTGGATGATGCCGATCCGCAATGCGCCTGCCCGGTCTTAGCCGCGCCGCGTCCGGGTGTGTACCCGCGCCTGATAGTGAGCAATGCGTTCGGGTTCGGCGGCAATAACGCCAGCATCCTATTGGGCATTGGGGAACCGCGATGATGGAATGCATGACTTTGCTCGGCTTCGGTGCCTGCGCCCCGGACTCTGAATTTAGGGCGAGCCTGCCCTTTCCTGCCGGAGACATCGACCGGGGCGTGATGCCGGCCGCCTTGCGCCGCCGCGCCAGCCAAGCCATGCTGATGGCCTTCAGCGCGGCTGATGTAGCCTGTAAACGCGCCGGACGCCCGCCGTCCGGGTTGCCGTCGGTATTCGCCAGCGTGGCCGGTGAAATCCAGGTGACCGACCGACTCTGCATCGAACTGGCCAAGCCCGACGGGGTGGTTTCCCCCACCGCTTTTCACAATTCCGTCCATAATACGACGGCGGGCTACTGGGGCATCGCCCATCACTGCACCCGGCCATCGACGGCCTTGGCGGCAGGGCACGACACGTTCGCCATGGCTTTGCTTGAGGCTTGGTGTCAATTGGCCTGTCATGGCGGGGAATTGTTGCTGGTCTGTTACGACGAACGGTGGCCGGCCTATCTCGCCCCGCCCATGGGCGCACCGGCGTTTGCCAGTGCCATGGTCTTGGGTGCCGGTTCTGTGGCCGGCGGCCTGGCAAGCATTGGCCGACCCCAACCGGGGCTATCGGCAAGACTGCCCGACAACTTAGCGGCATTGGCCGCACACCAACCCGCCGCCGCCATCCCTTTGCTGGCGCAGGTGGCTGCGGCGGGGAAGAATCAAGAAATTCCCGTCTCCATGGCTTTCGGGGGATGGCGGGTCAGCTTAATATCTTATACTTTCGAGGTGACGGATGAAGAACAATGACTTTGATTACGATGTCGTGGTCGCCGGCGGCGGGCCGGCCGGATCGACGGCGGCGACCCTGCTGGCGCAGCACGGCCACACGATCCTGCTGCTGGAACGGGACAAGCATCCGCGCTTCCACATCGGGGAGTCCATGCTGCCCTTTAGCGAACCGGTGGTGCAACGGCTGGGGATTGATTGGAGCGAAGGCAACCAGTTCAAGAGCGGCGCAGTGTTCATCGACGAGAAAACCGGCCAGCGCATGTATTTCCCGTTGAGCGCCTTCCGCAAGACCTACCAGTTGGAGCGCGGCCCCTTCGACCAGAAGCTGTTCCAAAACGCCGCAGCCCATGGCGTGGAAACCCACGAAGAGGAAAAGGTGCTGGAGGTTTCTTGCCAACCGGACGGCGTGGACATCACCACCGACAAGCGCGGCTACCGCTGCCGCTATTTGGTGGACGCCAGCGGGCGCAGCGCGTTGATGGGCAAGCAGCGGCAAGGCATTTCCCGCATCGAAAACTTGGGTAAATTCGCGGTGTACACGCATTTCGAGGATATTCCTGCCAACGGCGAGGCGGACGAATTGTTCGCCTCCGGCAGCATTTACGTGCCGGTGGTGGACATCGGCTGGATCTGGATCATCCCCCTGTCCGGGCGTCGCCTGAGCGTGGGCCTGGTGGTGCAGAAGGAACGCCCCAAAGATTGCGACGTGGAGGAATTGTTACGCCGCTATCTGGCGCAGTCGCCGATCCTTGGCCGCTTGCTGGACGGTGCGAAACAGTTTGCCCCCGTCCGCGTCGAGGCGGATTTCAGCTACACCAACCAACACCGTTACGGCCTGCGCTATGCATGCTGCGGCGACGCCGCCGGCTTCCTCGATCCCGTCTTCTCGTCCGGCGTGTTCCTGGCATTGACCAGCGCCGCCCGCATTGCCGACCAAGTCCACCTCGCGCTGGCGGAGGGACGCGAAGCCGACCCGCAACTCCACGCCGGTGATGACGCGGATTATTTGTTGGGCTTCAACACCATGCGCCGCTTCGTGGAGCGGTTCTACCAATCCGGCATGGTGCACAACCTGTTTTTCGAGGCCGACAAGCACCCGCGGCTGAAAGACGAAATCGCCCAGTTGCTGTCAGGGGATCTGTGGACGGGCGACAACCCGTTGCAAAACAGTTTGCTGGCCAGCCACCGGGCGGTGGGTTAGGGGCATTGACGGGAATGGCTTCACCCGTAGGGCGGCCTTCAGGCCGCTTCGACGGGCGAAGCCCCTGTCGGTCTGAGTTGGCAGCCTGAAGGCCGCCCTACGACAAGCGCCAAGCTTTGCCGCGTGACATTACTAATTAAACAAAATTGTTTTAAAACAGTTTTGTTTTAAATCACAATACAATAAATACCGCAGAATAGCGAAGCGTATTCCGCCGAATGTTGAACGCAGCCATGTGGCGCAACTGTTTCGCATCGCGCCCGAATTACGCCGCGTTCATCGCCATCGGACTTTTATGCTCTTCATTTTCCGCCCGATTGCCACTCAAACCCCAATCTCTAAAAGAGCGGTTTTCTAGGAGGTTTTGCGGCGTTTGCCGAAGAAGCCTAATCCGGCCAGACCAAGACTGAACAGCCAGATTGTGGCGGGAACGGGGACAGCGGCGGCTGGCTGCGTGACAGTCACAAAAGCTTGTTGGAAGCTACCACCAACAGAATTTCCATCAAAGTCCGATAGTATCAGGTCGGTGGGGTTGATTACATTATTAACGCCGGCTGCGATACCCATCGCTTTAAAATGAATAGTTGCCACGAGTGTGGGGGCAGTGACATTTATTCCGGCAGTCAATGGAGAGCTGGCATCAATGGCTTCGGCGAAGTGAATAGTGCCCCCAGTCCAAACCGGCGTTCCTGGAGCCGTGGCAGTATTATCTGCGCCGAAGATAAAGCCGCTGTCTATGGACAGCGCATTCAGCTTGCCAGGGTTATAAGTCAGAGTGAAATCAATGCTGCCTAAATCAGGCACGGAATTGATCATGATTTTGGCATCAAACATTGAGTCCAGAGCAGTAGTGTAGGTAGCCAGACCATTCGGCATCTCGGTGGTGAGAAGCGCAGACTGAGCGTCACTTAAAAAACAACAGACAAGCAACGCAATGAATCTAGGAAGTAAGTGTTTGTTCATGAAGGGTTCCATTTTTAAAAGAGCCGAACCTTACAAGGCTCGGCATTATTAACGGTGGTTAGCCCGTAGAATGCTTGCTGCTTAGGGTGCGCACCTTGGTTTGGTGCATAAGCTGGCGGCTTTCCGATAATCCAGTAGATTGATTTTTAAATCGCCATTCACATCCGCCGGATCTTTGGCTTCCGCGAGAACGACTTCTCCGTATCTGGCTTTGATCGAGTTCAAATCGGCCGAATCGATTTTGAAGTCGGTGTTGACATCACCCGGACCGGTGACGTTAAGGGTGTAGTCTCTGGAAACCTTACTCCCGAAGTTATCGGTGGATGCAACGTTAAACTGAAAGGCTCCCACTTTCGCGGGTGTGCCGGACAACACACCGGTCGGCGAATCAATCGCCAAACCATTCGGTAGATTACCGCTTGTCGTTGTCGCATACGGCGTATCGCCACCAATTAGAACCTTCCTTTGTGGAAAGGCTTCACTGACATTTCCGCTCTGGATATCGCTGATCGTCGAAAAAGGCGCGGCAGCGTTGAATGCGCCCATTTGCGAGCCTTGGTATTCGCCAACTATATCAACAGATGAACAATCGAATTCATGTTCGCCGCCGCCCGCTTCCGCTACCGTGACGGTGCCGATGCCCTTTAAGCTGCCGGAGGGGACGGTGGCCACTTCATCGCACATCGCTTCACCGTTTTCACCGTCAATGGAGGAATCGCCGGCTCCATAGGCATAAAATTCATAACGGCGGGTGACGACTTCCCTGCCATCACCCATGTCGTCGGCTTTTTTGGCGGCCAATTCGGATTTGTTAGGGTTGGCACCACTATTCGTTTGCAGCAGATACCATTCAGACTCCACTTCAGCCGGTTCGCCATTGGCCCATAACGGTTGGTTGTTGATATCCTTATCACCCACCAACTCTTCCAACGGTACGTGATCGGTATTATGGGTTGTGGTTTTGATCACTTTCACCCAACTAGGGTCGCCAAATTGTTTGGCTGGTGGAATCACTACCGGCGGCGCGGGTATCTTTGGAATCACCGAGGCAGGAAACTGCACGACTGCCGGCTCTACTACGATGGGCGGCTGATTGACAACCGGGTTTGGTATTATCACCGCAGCCTGTTGCAGAACCGGTGCCTTATACTGCGTCCATACCGGGGTGGCCACATGCACGACCCCAGTGGGGAAGGTCTGACCGTTGGCATCCAGCCAGTTATATTTGACCGCAGTGTAGGTTTGGCTATAAATGCCCACGCCAAAGTGTTCGCACCCTAGATTGACACTAGGATTGGTGCACTGATGGCCCTGGGTGGGAGAAATCGTCCCTGGAGGTGCATAATTGGTAAAGCCGGTGGTTGTGCCGGAGGGTGCCGTCGCCCGATAAGTCAAAAAAACTTTCGGATGCAAAGGATCGGTCAAATCTTCGCGAATTTTAGGCGTGCCATAATGGTTGTAATTGTAAGTGCCGCCAATCTCGGTGCTACGCGCATCATCGATTTCAATTTCAAAACCATTACAGGTTTGACCGGTATCGTTCACCACGTCGAAATTACCCAACGCACCATAAGCGGTATCCGCCTGAGCTCCCGTACTGAGTGCCATAATAGGCAACAGAACAATAATTTTTTTCATATTAGGTTTCCTCTCTGAGTGCTTGTGATCAATTTGCCGCAATCTTGATGCGGTTTGTTACAGCCTACCACATTCCATGGGCTAGAGTTCGCCTTGACTGCCGGCTTTGGCTGGCCCGAGTAAGGATTTAAAACCTTCAAGCGCTTCCTTCAATATGTGTAATGGTACTGTTGATAAGTTGTGCCGTGGCGGGTTCAGTTCCCCCCGCATTTACAGCAGTGCCACCCGCACCTATGAACAGCATTAAAAAACCAACGGCTAGGAATATTTTCCGGGTATTCATGATTTTGTAAACTCCTCAAGCGTATTAATGTTTATAAACTATTGTGGCTTATATTGGCAATTTGGTGCGAGGCGATCCGTGGGAGCCGTTGTTAATCCTTCATTTCTTAACCGGCTCGCTCAAGAGCCGGTGTCTCTGCGTTGGGTTTCACCGCCCATTTTTCCCGGATAATACGCTCTTGGAAATAGACTGTCAACCATACAAGAGGAATGTCCATGGACAGTGTCGGCCATTGGAGACGAAATCCCGCATTATGTAAGATTATGCCAACTTGACGCTGTTTTGGTTTTCCTGATCGGAGTAAGATACGACATCTTTAGTTGTGAAAGGAGTGGATGATGGCTCAAACAAAAATAGTAAGATGGCTGATCTGCGGATTGGCAATTCCCCTTCTAATACTGGTGCTGCCGGGCACAGTCCTGGCGCATGGCGAAGGCGGGGGAACGGTGATCATTGGCGGATACCAGGTCAGCCTGGTTTTTACGGATCCGGTCAAAGTAGGCCAGAACCTGTTCCATGTGCAAATTCTGGATGGAATGGGCATGCCGGTCAGAGGCGCACAGGTGATAGTCAGTGCCAAACCGGCTGAAAGTGCGCAACCCCATCCGGGAGGCATGGCGGGAATGGAAGGCATGGCGGGAATGGGAGGCATGGCGGGAATGGAAGGTATGGAGGGCATGGCAAGCACGGAGGGCGGCGCACAGGCGATGGGGGGAATGGGCGGAATGCATGGGATGAGTCACGGCCCGGCGGCTGTCCCGGTCCGCGTCACAGCCAACGAAACGGATGCGGAATATAGCGGGGTGATTGCTTTTTCCGCGACCGGTCATTGGATGGTGAACACTCATGCCATCGTCAACGGGCAGATGCTCATGGCTGATTTCCCGGCGGAGGTTGAGTACACTTCATCGGGCTATGCCTTTGCCATTCTGGTCGCGTTCATCGGCCTGAATGCATTCATCATCTGGCTTGCCTCATTTACCAAGCGCAAATCCGTTTTGCCTGAACCAACCGTGGAATTATTATGACCACTCCATCCTCCAACTCCACCCCTTCCGGATTCATGGAAGGGAATCTTCTAAAAAACAAGTGGATATACCGCTTTTTTCGCAGCCGCTGGTATCCCGGCATCGTTCAATGGCCGACGCTGGTTATTTTCGCGGTCATCATGTTCGACCTTATGCTAGGGCCCACGGTGACGCATGACAACTTTGGCTCGGCCATGACCTGGGTACTGTGGTGGCCGGTCATCCCGATTATCTTCCTGTTCATGGGACGCTTCTGGTGTGCCATTTGCCCGTTTGCGACGGTCAATGACATTGTGCAGGATTTCGTCGGCAACCACCGGCCTGTGCCGAAATTTTTGAAAAAATACGGTGTCTGGATCATTGATGCACTGTTTATTCTTATCACCTGGGGCGACCATGTCTGGGGCATAGTGGATAACCCGGTCGGTTCAGGCGTGCTGCTGCTGCTTCTCACCACTGGCGTAGTGGCCTCGGGTGCATTCTTTGAGCGCCGCATGTTCTGCCGGCATCTTTGCTTCTTGGGCGGGCTGGCGGGCAACTACGCCCAGGCCGGGATGGTCTCCTTGCACGGGACGCCCGATATCTGCGCCCAATGCAATACGGCATCTTGCTACAAGGGTACAGAAATAGCACCCGGCTGCCCGATCTTTGAATTCCCCAAGACCATGCAATCCAGCGCCAACTGTGTGCTGTGCGGCGACTGCATCAAAAACTGCCCGAATGGCTCGATCCAATTGACGGTGCGCCCGCCGACAACCGAGCTGTGGTTTGTGCACAAACCCAAAGTGGAAGCGGCTTTCCTCGCGGCAGTCATCATGGGCATTGTCTTTGTCCAGAACGTGACCATGCTTGAAGTGTGGGGTTCCATTCTCTCCTGGCTGGAAGGGGTAACCGGGACGACCAGTTACTATGTGAACTTCACCATCACTTTCGCAGTGGCCATCGCCCTGCCGGTCTCCCTGTTGGCGTGGGCCTCCGTCTACGCGGCCAAGTACAACAAAGCCTCGTTTGTGGATAACTTCACCCGCTTTGGCTATGCCATCATCGCCTTTGACTTGGCCGCGCATATTGC
>Ga0268283_1001438_pt1 | contig 11745 bp, 10 predicted proteins | sample saktaG_13_FD_190140 | JGI IMG/M metagenome (GOLD analysis project Ga0268283, IMG submission 190140) | Saline water microbial communities from Sakinaw Lake, British Columbia, Canada - sak_2013_06_06_36m | ecosystem: Environmental > Aquatic > Non-marine Saline and Alkaline > Saline ... | reverse complement strand
TGATGTGAATTCAACAATGGCCTGTAGTATTGTGGCAGCAAAAATGGATATCCGCATTATTCATGTTGAAGCAGGTATCCGAAGCCGCGACCGTTCCATGCCCGAGGAAATCAACCGTATGGTTACAGATGCAATTACAGATATTCTGCTTCCTCCTTCGCGCGATGCTGTTGAAAACCTGCTTGCCGAAGGTCATCCTGCCAGTAAAATTCATATGGTAGGAAATATCATGATTGATACATTGCTAAATTCAAGATCAAAAGTTAAACAATCCGATATTCTAGACAAACTGGGACTGAAAGAGAACGGCTTTGTTTCTCTAACGCTGCATCGCCCTTCCAACGTCGATAATGAAGAGAATTTCAAGAAAATACTTGCAGCCCTTGAAGTTATTCAGCAGGAAATCCCGATCGTATTTCCAATTCATCCGCGTACCCGGAAAATGATTGCTGAACTTGGCCTGAGTGATTATATTGCAGGGATGAAAAACCTGATATTATCTGAGCCGATGGGATATTTTGATTTTGGAAAACTAATTTCGGCATCCCGCTTTGTATTAACTGATAGTGGAGGCATACAGGAAGAAACCACTGTGTATGGTATTCCATGTATAACACTGCGCGAAAACACAGAAAGACCTGTTACAGCCTGGGAAGGAACCAATGAACTTGCCGGCTGCGATACTCAGAAAATTATTTCATTTGCCAGGAAAATTATGGATGGTAAATGGAAAAAAGGAAATATCCCCGAACTTTGGGATGGTCATACAGCAGAGCGGATTATTCAAGTATTGGAAAAAGAATTATAATCAGAGCTAAATTATGAAACACTTTTTGTGGATACTTTATCAACGGTTAATGAATCCTGGTTGTACCATCCGTGCAGCAAGTTTATGCCGGAATGTAAAATTCGGGAAGGGCGTAACAGTTGAAAAAGGTTCGCATATATGTGCCGGAAGCATTGGCAATCATACCTACATTAACAAATATTGCCTGATCGACAGAAATACTAAATCAATTGGGAACTTCTGCTCTATTGCCTATGGCGTAAAAATCGGGTTGGGAAATCATCCTGCGAAATGGGTAAGCACGCACCCTTTTGCTTACGATAAAAAATACGGCTTTGTAAGCAATAGCAAATCTTTCGAAGAACAAACATCAGGCAATTGTATTATAGGAAATGATGTGTGGATTGGGGCAAATGCGACTATTCTTGCTGGTGTTACTATTGGCGACGGCGCAATTATTGGTGCCAATTCACTTGTTACTGCGGATGTTGTTCCTTATAGCATTGTTGCCGGTACTCCCGCAAAACATATCCGTTATCGTTTTGACGAAACAATGATTGCACTACTTATGCAAATGAAATGGTGGAATTGGGACGACGACCGGATTAAGCAGAATATTGATAAATTCGATGATCCGGAAAAACTACTGTCAGAACTTTAACGCGATATTACTTTACTTACAAATGTTGAAATATCATAATCTTCGTTAAATACTTTATATAATTCGCTCATAAGGAAGTATTTCTCTGCAGGCATTTTTTTCTTCCGAAGTTCATCAACGAATACATTTACGGCAATTTTACCTTCCAGAACTACTTTATTTGGTATATCAGTTGTGAAAAATCCTTTGCCAATCAGCAGACCAAGGGTACGATTACGGCTGAGATCATTAAGCGCGGTAAGTCCAAAATCGCCGATACCACAATAATTGAACATTGTATCTTCGCGCCCGCCTTCAAAAATCATTATGCTACGCATCTCATTAAATGCCTTGGTTAACACCAGAAACCGCAGGTTAGGCGAATTAAAGTTTGCGTCAATAATTCCCATGATTATAGCATAAATATTCTTGATAATACTCAGAATCTCAACGCCTCTAAGATCAGTGGAATAATCGAGATAAATATTCGTATCCTTAAAAACGGAGGCAAACACATGGAAGAAAGACTCATCAGGAGCACCCAACGTAAAAGCTGTAGGAATATTATTGATTATTTCGCGGGCAAATGTTGGCCCTTTTAACGAGCATACACAAAGATCTGATTGTTTACTGAGGCTTTCAGCAATTGTCTTGTTATCTGATCCAAACCCTTTAGCAAGATTTACCAGGATTGCTTTTTCTGAAATGCGTTTACGGTGCTTCAGAACATATTCCTCTGTATTTACTGATGGGATGGCAAGAAATATTATTTCGGCATCTTCAAGTACCATTTCATTAGTAGTAGCCATCAACCGCGGATTAAGCCGCAGATTTGGAAAATATTTCTGGTTGATATGCTCCCTGCTTATTGAATTTACGACCTCTTCCTCAATAGAAAGAAGAATTACAGTGAGATCGGCACGCACTGCTAAAGAATTGCCCAGCGCAGTCCCTATTGCACCGGCACCTATAATGCAGATGTTTTTATATTCCATCTTTTATATCTTGAATTCGTTGTTTAATGACGCAAATATAACTCAAAATCTGACCTAAGGGAATTTGAGGACTTTGGGAACTAGCAAAAGATTTCAGAAATAGTCGTACTTTTGGAGTATTATCCTTTCTAACTTCAATTAACACTAAAAATGACACTCGAAAACAAGCTAGTATTGGTAACCGGAGCCGATGGCTTCATTGGTTCGCACCTTGTAGAATTGCTGCTTAAGAAAAACTGCCATGTAAAAGCATTAGCACAATATAATTCATTTAACTCATGGGGCTGGCTTGATACCATCGGACAACATCAAAACCTTGAAATTATCTCAGGAGATATACGTGATCCGCATTTTTGCAAAAGCCTTACCAAAGGGTGCGACATTGTGTTCCACCTTGCCGCGCTTATTGCAATTCCATATTCCTATGTGGCTCCCGAAAGTTATGTTGACACAAACATCCGTGGAACGCTTAATATTTGCCAGGCTGCGCTTGAAAACGGCTGCCAGCGTATAATACACACTTCCACTTCTGAGGTTTATGGAACAGCAGTTTATGTGCCTATCGACGAGGCTCACCCATTGCAACCACAATCCCCGTATAGTGCCAGCAAAATAGGTGCAGATGCAATTGCAATGAGTTTCTATAATGCGTTTAAACTACCGCTGATTATAGCCCGGCCATTCAATACGTATGGACCACGCCAGTCAGCCAGGGCCGTTATTCCAACAATAATCAGCCAGATTGCTGCCGGCAAAAAGAAGATTAATCTTGGCGATACAACTCCAACACGTGATTTTAATTTTGTGCTTGACACCTGCCAGGGATTTATTGAACTTGCCACATGTGATAAAGCAATCGGGCAAACGGTAAATATGGGAAGCAATACCGAAATCAGCATTGCCAATCTCTTCAGCACAATTGCGGATATAATGCACAGTGATGCCAATCTGGAAATTGATGAACAGCGGCTGCGTCCGGCTGGCAGCGAAGTGTTCAGGCTTTGGTGCAACAATGCCCTTATGATTGAACTTACCGGATTTCGACCAAAATATGATATCCATACTGGATTAACTGAAACCATTGATTGGTTGAGCAAAGCTGAAAATCTTGCCCGGTATAAAACAAACATTTACAACATCTAAAACACCCAGTTTCTTTACGAATATTACTTTTTCATGAATACTGATTTATTAAAATCTATTACATCCTTTATCAGGAGCCTTTATCCGGGAATGGAAACGGTTCCGCTCCATGCACCTGTTTTCTTCGGTAAAGAAAAAGAATATCTTGCTGAATGCATTGACACTACTTATGTTTCTTACGTAGGATCATATGTAAACCGTTTTGAGGAGATGATCAGCACTTATACAGGAGCAAAATATGCTATTGCAACAGTAAATGGCACCTGCGCACTTCAAACAGCTTTATTAATTGCAGGTATTAAACCTGGCGACTTTGTAATAACACAGGCGCTAACCTTTGTTGCAACGGCAAATGCTATTCATTTCGCCAATGCTACTCCCGTTTTTATCGACAGTGATCCTCAAGATTTAGGAATGGATATTTCAAAACTTGAAGAATTTCTTTCGCAGGAATGCCGGATGAATGAAGATGGCTTTTGCTACCATAAAGTCACTAATAGAAGGATTTCCGCGTGTGTGCCGGTTCATATATTCGGACATCCGGTTAAGATTGACAAGGTCGTAGAGATTTGCGAAAAGTACAATATTACAGTTATTGAAGATGCAGCCGAATCTTTAGGGAGTACTTACAAAGGCAAGCATACCGGCACATTCGGGCTATTAGGGATTCTGAGTTTCAATGGTAATAAAACTGTTACTACCGGAGGCGGCGGAATGATACTCACAAATGATAAGGATTTGGCTACGAGGGCACGCCACATCACAACTACTGCAAAAATGCCACATCCCTATGAGTTTATCCACAATGAACCGGCTTTTAATTATAGGATGACTAATCTCAGTGCGGCCATTGGGGTTGCACAGATGGAAAACTTCGATTTTATTATCAGGAATAAAAGAGAAACAGCAGCCAGATACAATGAATTTTTCACAAATTTAGGCATGGATTTCTTTACAGAAAAAGAGAACAGCTTTTCGAACTATTGGTTGAACGTATTGCTGATGAAAGACAGAAATGAACGTAATGACTTACTGGAATTAACGAATGCTTCCGGAATTACAACCCGCCCTGCCTGGAGGCTGATGACCGATCTGCCAATGTACTCAGGAAATATTCATACTGATCTCAGCAATGCAGTAAAATTGGAAAATACTATTGTAAATCTACCAAGCAGCATTCGAAAATAAATGGGGAAAGAAAAAATAATACTCATCGGTGGCGGAGGCCATTGCAAATCGGTGATCGACACAATCGAGAGCGAAGGCAGATTTGATATCGCTGGTATTGTTGATATACCTGGCAAACTTCATGATACGATCCTGGGTTATGAAATATTTGCCAGCGATGAGGATATTTCCCGTTTGGCTCTCGAATACAAATATTTCTTCATAGCAGTTGGCCTGATCCGCGATTTCAGACCCAGGTTAAATATGTACGAAAAATTGCAGAAGCTGGGTTGTGAAATGCCGGTAGTAATATCGCCGAAGGCATATGTATCGCCTCACGCCATCATTGCAGCCGGTACACTTGTTATGCCTTTCGCATTTATAAACGCAGGCGTTTCTATCGGACCAAATTGCATCATCAATACTTCAAGCATCGTCGAACATGATACTGTTATCGGTGCTAACAATCATATATCTACGGCTTGTGTTGTGAATGGAACCTGTGTTATTGGCGACAATAATTTTTTAGGCACAAACGCTACACTTCTGAATAACCTTTTGGTAGGAAACAACAATTTAATCGGGGCCAGCTCTGTTGTAGTAAAAAATGTTGGAGACGGGTTGAAACTATTCGGAAACCCTGCCGCTGTAATAGGAAAACATATATGAGCAAGACAATAATAATTGCAGAAGCCGGTGTTAACCATAATGGTCAGATGGAGCTCGCGCACAAACTGGTAGAAGCTGCTGCGGATGCCGGTGCTGATTACGTGAAGTTTCAGACTTTTAAAACAGGGCATCTGGTGACATCTTCTGCTCCCAAGGCTGCTTATCAGGCAATTCAGAAAGATAGTGAACCTGGTGAAAGTCAGTATGATATGTTACGCCGGTTAGAGCTCGACCGCACAGCCCACCTGCAATTAATTGAACATGCCAAAAGATGCCGTATCCGGTTTCTTTCCACAGCATTTGATCTGGATAGTATCGACCTTTTAGTCGAATTTGGAATTGGCATATTTAAAATTCCTTCAGGAGAGATAACTAACCTCCCCTATCTTCGCAAAATCGGGAAATTGGGTAAACCGATTGTTCTATCCACAGGAATGTCAACCATGGATGAAGTTAAACAGGCAATCGATGAACTTGTGGCATGTGGGGCTCCTTTGAATAAGATTACGGTTTTGCATTGCACTACCGAATATCCGGCACCATTTGCCGATGTCAATCTAAATGCAATGCTTACAATGGGTAAGGCTTTTGGGGTTAAAGTTGGCTACTCTGATCATACTCATGGTATTGAGATTCCTATTGCAGCAGTGGCTTTAGGAGCGAGAATAATCGAAAAACATTTCACACTCAATCGTTCGCTTCCCGGCCCTGATCACAAAGCATCGCTGGAACCACATGAATTGAAAGCGATGGTGAAAGCAATCCGCAATGTAGAAATGGCTTTGGGCACCGGTATAAAAGAACCTGCTCCTTCGGAAATAAAAAATCTTGTTGCTGCACGAAAAAGCATTCATTTATCAGCAGCACTTCCGGCAGGGCATATCCTTACTGCTGCTGATATGGAAATGAAAAGACCCGGAGATGGGATAAGTCCAATGCTTATTGATCAGGTTATTGGCCGGGAATTAAAGACCAGCCTTTTAGCAGAGGCTAAGTTGCAATTTGAACATCTGAAATGAAGATAGCCATACTCACCAGTTCGCGAGCTGACTTTAGCCTATACCTCCCATTATTAAAAGCTCTGAAAGCTGACCCCTTTTTCCAGCTAAGAATTATTGCTTACGGGAGTCATCTTTCGCCTGAATATGGTATGGGAATTAATCACATTACTGAAGCGGGTTTTGACGTAGCTTACCAGATTCCCGGCATGCCTCTGGATGATAGCCCCTTTTCAATCTCAAAATCCATGGGCAGGACAATGATTGACTTTGCCGAAGTTTGGAAAAACGAATCTTTTGACCTTGTTTTCGCCTTGGGCGACCGTTTCGAGATGTTTGCCGCGGTTGCATCCGGAATCCCGTTTAATGTAAAATTTGCCCACATTCATGGTGGTGAAACTACAGAAGGAGCTATCGACGATGCCTTCAGACATTCAATCACACAAATGTCCTTAATACATTTTGCCTGTACAGAGACTTACCGCCTGCGCGTGGCTGAATTAAAGGGTTCCGGTGCAAATACATACAATACCGGGGCCTTGGGAATTGACAACTTACGCACGATACAATTTCTCTCAATAAACGAATTCAAGAAGCTTTATGAAATTGATTTAAGTATTCCTACAATACTTACAACAGTCCATCCGGAAACAATTTTGTTTGGAAACAATGCTCATCATATTGATGAATTGATAGCTGCATTTGATGGACTCCAGGACTTCCAGGTTGTAATAACTATGCCAAATGCAGATACAACCGGGCTTATTATAAGAGAGAAACTAAAAGTATATGCAGAAGGAAAGCAGCGCATTAAACTTGTTGAGAATTTTGGTTCACTTGGTTACCTTTCCTGCATGAAACATTGCAGATTGATGCTAGGAAACACTTCGAGTGGTTTTTTTGAAGCCTCATTCTTTCCAAAATGGGTTATTAACCTCGGAACCCGCCAGAAAGGCCGTATATTAACACCCAATATTATTAGTTGCCCATTTGAAACCAATGAGATTATTGAATCTGTAAATAGTGTCAAACAGTCAGAAGATCCAGGTATAATAGATATCTATGGCAGAGGAACAGCTGCCGAAAACATTGTAAAAATACTGAAACATGAATACCGCTAATCTGCAAAAACAACTGATTTTCGAAAAGGAAGCGGTAAAGACTGCACTTGCTTTACTTAACGATTTGCCGGACACCTTAACGCTTTTTGTAGTGAATGACGTGGAACAACTCGTTGGAACGCTCACTGATGGCGATGTACGACGTGGACTGCTTAACGGATTATCACTTCATGATTCCACAGATAAATTCATGTTCCGGAATTTTCGGTTCATTCGTAATAAAGAGTTCAATCTCAGCGACATTGAGCAGTTCAGGGAAAGGCGGATAAAATTAATCCCGCAAATAGATGACCAAAACAGAATCATACGAATTATTGACCTGAATAAACAACACTCGGTACTACCTCTTGATGTTGTAATTATGGCCGGCGGACGTGGCGATCGTATGCGGCCTCTTACCGATTCCATCCCTAAACCGCTTCTCAAAATCGGTGACAAACCAATACTGGAACATAACATTGACCGCCTGATTGATTTTGGGCTTGATGATTTTCACATCGCAGTAAAATATCTTGGCGAACAAATTGAGAACTACTTCGGCGATGGCAGCAACAAATCAATTAATATTGATTACATCCGCGAATCCACTCCACTCGGTACAATCGGAGCTGTTGCGCTTGTAGAAGGATTCTCAAGTCAACATTTACTTATTATAAATTCCGACATCCTTACTAACATTGATTATGAGGACTTTTATAAGAATTTTATTGAAGAAGATGCAGCAATGGCAGTAGCTTCAATTCCTTATAAAGTAAATATGCCATTTGCTGTGCTCGAAACGGATGGGAGTAGAATTCTTTCCTTCAGGGAAAAACCTGTTTACACGCATTATGCCAGTGCAGGAATATACCTTATAAAACGCAATTTGTTAAATATGATCCCTGGCGGGAAACACTTTCATGCTACTGAATTGATGGATGCTGTTATCGCGGAAGGAAAAAAGCTTATCCATTATCCTATTCTTGGTTATTGGATTGATATAGGCCGAATTGAAGACTTTGAAAGGGCACAGCAGGAATTCAAACATATAAAGTTCTGATGAAAACTCTTTATCTTATTCCAGCCAGAGGCGGTTCAAAAGGAATTCCCGGGAAAAACTTAAAGCTATTCGCCGGTAAGCCTCTGATTAGTTATAGCATAGAACTAGCCAGGCAATTTGCTTCCGATGACAATATTTGCCTTTCGACCGATGATACTATAATTGCGGCAATTGCCGAAGGTATGGGATTAGTTGTGCCATTCCTTCGTCCTTCAGTATTGGCCTCAGATACTGCCTCAACAAATGATGTGATACTTCATGCAATCAATTATTATGAATCACTTGGCCGTAAGTATGATGCTATTGTGTTATTACAGCCTACATCTCCTTTCAGGCAAGCATTTCATTTAAAAGAAGCCCTGGAATTGTATTCGGAAAATGTTGATCTGGTAATGTCAGTTAAATTAACCGATGCCAATCCTTACTTTGTTTTGTTTGAAGAAAATGAAATGGGATTACTCGAAAAATCGAAGACAGGAAATTTCACCAGGCGACAGGACTGCCCTGATGTTTGGCAGGTAAATGGAGCTATTTATATCTATAATGTTAAATCATTAATAGAGAATAAACCATTGGATTGCAGAACTTTGAAGTATGTTATGGAAAGCAGATATTCAGTTGATCTGGACACAGAGCTTGACTGGCAATTTGCGGAATTCCTGAATGCAGAAATGAAATTACTCTAACTTATTTATAAAACTCAGGCAACGATCCACAGCATTCCCATCAATACAGAAAGCATAACGGCTGATAAATGATTTATATGCTATCTCATCAGGAATGATTTGCCTGTCAAGAAATCCCCGAACCATCATTTTAACATCTTCACTTCCGGTCGCCTGCATAGCAACTCCTTCTTCATGGTAGCCTAATAAATCCTCGCGCAGATGATCAAGAATTATTAATGGTTTGTCAAAATAGATAGCCTCGGTGCCAACAGTAGAGTAACATGTAATGAGCACCTGGCAAGCAGCAATCAGCCTGTATAGATCGATATCATAAATTAATTTATAATTCACACAGCCGGTTTCGCGGGCGATTGCATTGTAATAGTCAAATGCAAAGCGCTCGGCAGGATGAAGTTTTACGACCACAAAAACATCTTTTTCGTCTTTTAAGGCTGTAAAAACATCAAAAGCAGCCTGCCGCCTCAGATTTGCATCTGGCTGGGGCTGAGAAGCAAATACAACCAAAGATTTGCCACCTGAAAGTTTTTGCTTTATATCCTGCATTCCTGCTTCTTTTAGCTTTGGAATTACATCAGTGCGCAGTTGGCCAATCACGTGTATCCCGTCAGACGGATAATTCCCTTTTGATATTAGAAACTCCTTCCAATAGTCGCCCCAAACCAATGTGTGATCGGCCATAATCCGGTTTTGCCGGTCAGCGGAAGTGTATAAATATGCAGGCTGCGCGTCGCCAATGTTACCATGCTGAATACCAATAGTTTTGCTACCAAGGGATCTTCCGGCATCAAGAATACAACGAACAGAAGGACTGTTTTCATCAATGCAACTTATAGCTATAAATTTGTGTTTTTTGAAGAAGCGCAGATATGCCAGATGCTTGAAAATGAAAAAATCATTTGTCCGCTGAAGTTTCACAAAAAACGAAAATATTATTCTTTCGTTTGGTGTAAGAGTAGCTTTTCCGACTGCATCAATTGAAAGAGAAAGTTCCTTAAGTATCCTCTGTTTTTCCTTATGAAGTTCAACGCACATCATTGCCTTAAAAAGGATATACTCGCCATTAATCGTTCGCGACTTGCGATTTCTTTGCCAAAAGTAGTAACCATGTAATCGGAAATTTGAGGAAGAATCAAATTTCGGAATATCTACCTCACTAAGCACCATGAATCGTTTGCCCGAGCGATCGAGCATATAAGAAAGATTATAATTATCAGGTTTTGAACGAAAAGTTACCGGGTCGATACAAGCCTGCTTTTCGGAGCGATCTAAAATCATGTGTTGCTTCCCTCGCAGATTGAACATCTGAAACGCCCCTATTATAATGCGTAACAGAGCAAAAATAGCATAGGATATTACAACGATAAAGTTTGTTTTCTGTTTGCCTGATGAATTGTGAAAACGTAAATCGATATTTGGTAGAAGATCGGGATATTCAATAAGCAAATCTGATGAAGTAAAACACGTTACTTTAGCTGCTTGCTGAGCTATTTTCTGAAGCCCGGCCAGTTCGTACATCAGGTTTCGCAAAGGAAAAAATATCCTGAAACGCTGGTAATGCCATAGCGGCATTGATCCTAAACTAAACCAATCGCTAACAGCTATTCCCGATACCTGCTTGTCACCAAATCCCAGCAACGAGTCGAGCGTTTGAGCATATATCTGCTTTTTTTCTGATGGACTCAAATACAAAGGTTCCAAAATAAGATCAGTTAACTCTGAAGGCAAAGCCAATGTAGCAAAAATCTTGCAATCGGTTCCTGCTACCAGCTTTCTGACTTCTTCAACTTCGTGATGTAGAAGTGGCCTGTTTATGAGTATCGCATCCATTTTTTAGCTATAAATCCCCTGATTTCAACCTTGTATAGAATGAACAGACCAGTAAACATTGATAACACAACAACTGATGAAGTGATAAAAGGGTTAAGCCCTGCCACGATTTTTATATATTCCATCAGGATGGCTATCCCCATCAATGCTAGCGGGAAATACAATGTCTTTTTTAAATTCCAGTTGATTGTTATTATACTCTTTTGGTAGAAATAAATACCCACAACCTGGATGGTATCAGATACTATACCGGCTGCAATAGCGCCATAGAACTTGAATGTAGGAATAAGCAGAAAATTTAGCAAAAGATTAACTGCAAGCACCACAAGATTGAGATAAAAGAAAAACTTTGTTTTTTTCATGTAGTACACAGAATATGAAAACACCACATACTGTGTTCGTACAAGGTTGCGCAGAAAGATAATTGTTACCAGCCCTGCTGCAAAACGGATCTGTGTAGTATAAAAAAGCGTCAGGTAGAGCATCACAGGAATAATAGCTGAAGCAATGACTAACTGAGACTGTGCCAGTAACATATTTGAAAGTTTTCGTATGGTCTCCTGCTGTTTTTCGATGCCTTCCTTCATCACACGGAAAACTTCCGGCTGGTTGGCTCCCTGCAACCCTTGTAATACAATACTTATACCCAAAGCAAACCCGGCCGCAGTAT
>Ga0268283_1001437_pt1 | contig 11749 bp, 12 predicted proteins | sample saktaG_13_FD_190140 | JGI IMG/M metagenome (GOLD analysis project Ga0268283, IMG submission 190140) | Saline water microbial communities from Sakinaw Lake, British Columbia, Canada - sak_2013_06_06_36m | ecosystem: Environmental > Aquatic > Non-marine Saline and Alkaline > Saline ... | reverse complement strand
TTTTCGCCAGAAGGAACAGTGCCAGCAAGTGCATTTTATACTGGATTTTCACTGAAAACAACGCATTAAGATTATTAACAAATATTAGAAAATATCAGCGTTTTGGATACTATGACGCAACCTTTGATGTTGAATACAACTCGGCGATTTTTGAGAATACTGGCGTTGCGATATTTAGCTTTGATGTCAGCAGGTTGTGACCATGCCGATTTTTTAACTTCATCCACCCATGCTTTTAAATGTTGCTCGGCGTTTGGGTGGTCTTCCCAGAATTCTCGAAGTATTTTTAAGCTAACAATTTTCATGTTGCAAATTATAATCCCATTATGGGATTTATGGAAATAGCAAATCAAGTCACATTGGTGGCAACACTGGCAACAAGGTGGCAACAGAAATAGAGCTTTTTATTATTCAAAATCAACTTGTTATGAGTTTGTTGCCACTGTTGCCACTGTTGCCACCAAAAAAAGGGGATATATAGGGTCAGGTGTTGGTATGACATCAAATTGAGTTAGATTTTAAAGCTCAAACGGTTATACGGCTATAGAACAGTCATGAAATAAGCCATCTTTTCTTTTCATAATCATAGTGTTATAAACCTGTAACCGTTATGGCTGTTGTAACTGGATTGTTTTTATTGCATCATTTGCAAAATTATTTGCTTTCATCTGATTCTCTCGGGTCAACGTGTAAAGTTATTTTAACGAATAGATGAGAGTGAAAATTATGAAATTTAAAACATTTCTTAGCGCATTACAAGAATTCAATGACAAAGACTTTCTGATGGCTTCATTAGCGGCTTCAGCATTGGTTACGATGGCAGATGGTATTATTTCAGCCAAAGAAAAACAGAAAATTATTAGGTTCATTGATGGTTATGAACAATTAGCCATTACTTCAATGGATGAAGTCATCAGCACTTTTCAAGGGTTTGTTAGTCAAATTGAATCCGATAGAGATGTAGGGGAAGCTAAAGCCTATGCGATAGTACGCAAAATCAAAGATAATCCTGAACACGCGCGATTATTAGTAAACATGATAATTGCCATTGGATTTGCTGATGGACACTTTGATGAACAAGAACGCATCATTGTTACTAAAATCATTACTGCATTAGGATTAGTTCCTGCTGAATTTGAGTTGTAATTCAAAATAATACCGTTTGGTCAGAACGAAGCCATTCTTTATAAGAAATACGTGCTTCCTCAGTGGGTACATCCCCACAATGGCTATGCACCATATTATGAACGGTAATATGTGCTTCAAACTCCTTTGCCACTTGTTCACCAAATCTATCTGTCATATCCCCTGTGATTTTAGTGACATCTGCCCAGCTTATTTTGTTACAGTCTGCTTCAAGGGGGCGTTTAGCGACATAAGCCAATAATCTTTCTGAAAATGAGTGTTCTGCTTTTGCATCCTTTATGAACCAGTGCATCACTTGAGCTGGAATTTGATAGAAGGTTTGGGATTCCTTAATATGTTTCAAATAGGCAGGTTCTTTTTGTGAAGGCTTAAATTTATCCCTAGAAAGATTCAGTTTTTTAGCATTGTATTTTTCATATTGTTCAATGGCTGCATCTACACTATTCTTAACTCGTTGACGATGAAAACCTACCTCAATGAGATACTGTTTTCTGCTGTTATCCATCAAATAATCAAAGGGTTTGTAATCTTCCGAGTGTTGCACCACGGATAACACTTGAGATGCTTGGATTAGCCATTGGGATGAAATATCAGCAATCAGCTTTTGCGTCATAAAGACATTACCCACAGGGACACCAATTTCATGTTGAATGGTTTCAATGCGTTCAATAATAAAGGGTTCAGTAATGGATTTACTGCCTGTTAAGCGTTCCGTATGCAAATACCCTGTACCCATGTCATAGAAACACAATAATTGCAGGGGTTCACCTTTGTATCTATCTTCATATTTCACCTCACAAACAATCAATCGTATCCGTAATGAATTCCCTTCAATACCTAATGATTGTTCAAATGCTTTCTGCTGAATGATTAAATCACTAAATTCTCGATACAAAGCAGCTGAACTCGGTACTTTTAGGTATTCCGATTCAAGTTTAGTTTTGTTGGCTAATTTAACTTCAATCAATTCAGGTTTAATTGCTGATAAATAGGCAATCAACTTCTTAGGTGATTCCCCTGTGAGCAATAATAACTCCTGAATAATAGCCAGACTAATTCGAGTAATACGTTTAGTTTCCTGTGCTGCCTTGCGTTCACCTACGGTATAACCCATTTAATTCTCCTGTATTCCGCACTCATTGCCAGTTATTTCAAGCTAATTCTAACGTTTTGATGCCTTCTGAACAATGCAATCCTGAGAACTCAATTTTTGCAATTATGAGAATTGTTATATTACTCTCCATTTGTGTAATTTTGAGAACTTTTAAAATGCTGAATGTCAGAAATAGCACTCTTTTTTAGCCAAACACCCCTCTGATAATTTATTCCCAAAACTCCATGAATTAGCCTAAATAATTGCCTGTTTTCTGGAAGGTAATGATGCCAAAATCCTGTAAATTTCATTTAAAATCAATCATTTGAAAAGTATATTTTGTTTGTTTACATTCAAAAATCCTTATAATTTAACGTCGTAAATCAATTTTAAACTTTAAGTGAGATATTCAAAATGTTAAATGAAAACGAAGTAAACAGTGAAATGAACAGTGATGTAATCGCAGATGTAAATAATGACGTTAACCATGAGGGCAGTGAAATGAGTGAAGTGAACGGTGATGTACCTGAAGCAGTCGATGCAGTTCAACAAGAGGAAATTGAAGTGAGTGAAATGAGCCACGAAGTGAATGAAGTAAATGACGAAGTAAACAGTGAAGTAGAAGTCAATAACGAGGAAATTGAAGTGAGCGATGAAATGAACAGCAATGAAATAAATGATGATGTACCTGAAATTAACCACGAGGAAATTGAAATGAGCGAAATTAACAGTGATATGGGGCAACAGGGGCAACAAGATGGCAACAAAAATGACGCTGTTTTAGATTCAGAATCAAAGGGTTATGAGCCTGTTGCCCTTGTTGCCCTTGTTGCCACCAAAAACCAGGCGTTATTAGATAAGAAGTTAATTCCTGCGGATGAAGCAGAATTGATGAATATCCCTTACCAATCCATCCGAAATGATTTTGTTCCGTTGTATTATGATAAAGATAAGGATGAGAAGACGAAAGGCTACAATAATATCACCAGCACAAAAACAGATACTATTATGGGAATGTATACTCGTGATGGAACAGCATTACCCAATATATTTAAAACTGATGATATTCATTGCTCCCCCTTCGCAATCGTGGCTTATGTTGAAAGCGAAACAAAAGGGTATTTTGGTCTGCTTGTGAAGTATCAAGATAGGTTTCATCGTGCAAGATTGCTCTACTTATCTTTGGCGGATATTGATGAAAACAAATATATTAGAATCCTCCATGACAATAGTTTTCAACTTTCAGATAACCCTGAATTTCGTGCTAAATTCAAAAAATATCTCAATTCCTGGAAAATAGATGTGGATTACATCGTGCCTTTTGTAGATAAATTAGGCTATTCAAAGGCGCATCATGGGTTTTTCATGCCAGATGGATTATATCTAGCCAACAGTCAAAAATACGCTTGGTTTGATAATTGTAACGAACAGTATCTTGGAAAAGTCACACCTAAAGGTACCTATGAAGCATGGTATGAAAATATAGCTAAAGAAGTGGTTAAATATCCTCTGACCGCCTTTGCTACCATGTGTTCTTTTGGTGCGCCATTATTACAACTTGTGGATTTATCCTCGATGTTCTTTCATTTCTGTGGCAAAAGTTCACGGGGTAAAACAATGTTATTGCAACTGGCAACTTCTGTTCATGCTAATGGTATTGACCCCAATGTAGATGGATTGAACACATTTATTGAAAAATGGAACACGACCAATGCAGGATTAGAAACTATCGCGCGTTTATTTGATGGGGGCATGGGGGAATTTTAAAATGAGAACACTTGTCAATAATCCAAATGAAATTAGTACATACCAAGCTGAATTAGAGAAAGTATTGACATCTAATCTAAATCCTGTCGGTAGTTCGCGATATAGCAATGGCACTATTTGGTACGACCCTAGAAATAAGGCTAGAGCTTCTAATCCAACAAAATTGCCTAATTATTTTTTTCCTAATTATTTTGGTTTAGGTGATCACAATGACACTCAAGTGGTGGAAGTCAACATTACTGGAAACGCAAACGGAGCATTCGTACACAATACAACGAATAATGATATAGAGCTTGTTCATCTAGGAATACAACCAAGATTGCTTGATTGGTATCGTAAGAACTCTCCCAAAAATGTCATAACAGTTTCTAATAATGGAAAGAAAACAGATGTAATTCTTATTGGATCGTTTTATTCACTTAATAGTAACGTAACTATTTCATCAGTTGATTTTATTGATAAATTAACGACTTTTATTCAGAACGTTAAAAAATTTAAAGATGAAAATCCACAAACAAAACCAAATGATAAAATAAATGATGGAGAAGAAGATATGCCAAGTAATACACAAAAACTAAGTTTAAACACAATTCTTTATGGACCTCCAGGAACGGGGAAAACTTATAACACTATCAATAAGGCACTAGAGATTGTTGATTCTACTGTTTTGACAAAACAACCTAGTGATAATAACGATGAAGCCTACAGAAAAAGATTGAAACAGAGCTTTGATTCGTTTTTAAATTCAGGAAGGATTCGTTTTGTAACTTTTCATCAAAGCTATAGTTATGAAGAGTTTGTTGAAGGCATCAGAGCCGAAACAGTCGATGAGCAAATTAGATACGAAATCAAACCAGGTGTATTTAAGAAAATTTGTGAAGATGCTCAAATACCATCGCAAATAAAAGGATTTGATGGAGTTGGTGATAATCCTCGAATCTGGAAAATTTCAATTTGTTCAGCATCACAGAATCCAACTAAAGATTATTGCTATCAAAACGGAGAAGCTAGAATTGGATGGGGACATGTTGGGGATTTAAATTTAGAGGTAAATTTAGATGATCCTTCTTTTAAAATTGGCTTAAATGATAAAAGCACTTTAACAAATTTTTCAAAAGATATGGCAATAGGCGACATTCTATTGTCCATTAAGTCTAATACTCATGTTGAAGCCATTGGTGTTATAACCAGCGATTATTATTATGATAATCACCAATTGACTGGAATACCTAGTGATTATTGTCATGTTAGAAAAGTGAATTGGCTATTTACAGATCAAAGTTATGATATTTCAAAGTTAAATAACAATTATCGGCTAACGCAAAAAACAGTTTATGAGTTATCAAGAATTAGCTGGTCTAAACTAGCTATGGATTTGCATAACTTAGGTTATGCTCCATTCAATGTAGCTACTTCCAAAAAACCATTTGTTTTAATCATCGATGAAATCAATCGAGGCAACATTTCAAAAATTTTTGGTGAATTGATTACGTTAATTGAAGATTCAAAACGCGCTGGAAAAGATGAGAAATTGAGTGTGACTTTGCCTTATTCAAATGAATCGTTTTCAGTTCCAAACAATCTATACATCATCGGAACAATGAATACCGCAGACCGTTCACTTGCGTTAATGGATACGGCGTTGCGTCGTCGATTTGAATTTATTGAAATGATGCCTGTCCCAAAATTACTAGAAAATGTAAAAGAAATAATTACAGAAAAAGGTACTAATGGGCAGCAAGACACTAAAGTAAGCATTGATATTCAAAAAATTCTTGAAACCATGAATCAACGAATTGAAGTTTTGTATGATCGAGAACACACGCTTGGTCATGCGTTTTTCATGTCGTTAATTGACAATCCGACGATTGAAAATTTAGCAGGCATTTTCAAAAACAAAATCATTCCCTTGTTGCAAGAATACTTTTTTGAAGATTGGGAGAAAATCAGAATCGTTTTGGGTGATGATCAAAAGCCAAAAGATAAAGGCTATGCGTTTGTTACTAAAAAAGAAATTGAAAAAAATTTATTCTCTGCTGGTGCAATAAAAGATAATCGATTAGAAAAAAAACTATCTCGTTATTCTTTCAATGAGAGTGCATTAGGCAAACCTGAAGCCTATATTGGGATTTACCCAGAAATTGGTACTGGACAAAAAATTCCTGATGATGGACAGCAGGATACTAATAATGGCTAAATGCGTAACGTTAAAAGAGTACGATTACTTATTTTGTAAAAGTCCTCAGAACAAAATTACGGAAAATAATGTCATTAGTGAAAAAGCATTCGACGAATTAACTGATTTAATCGAAAATTCCGCGTCTGATGATGAGAATGATTATGACAAAATTTTTCGGCAATATGGTAAAAAAATACAGGTACAACAATTTGTTGGTGTAATTCAAACCCCAGATGGAACACAAATTGAGATATTGCCGAAAATTGCCGAAACTAAAAAAACTTCTGAAGAAATCGAGAAAGCCAATGACAATTTGAGACGTATCTTAATAAAAATGCTCATCGAAGTAGACTATTTACCAGGTAGGAAAGTTCGAACTGCAAGTCTGGAAACTGAAAATTTTCCATTGCTGGAAATGTTTATTCGTGACTTTTTGGAATGTGTTGAAGTAATCGTAAAACGTGGCATTCGCTCTGATTATATTCGTCAAGAAGATAATCTGCCTTTTATGAAAGGCAAATTGCTAATCAATCAACAAATAAAATATAACGGCATTCGGAAAGAACGTTTTTATGTTGAGTTTGATAGTTTTGAACGTAATCGCTCTGAAAATCGGTTGATTAAATCCAGCTTGCAAAAAGTGTTGAAAATGACGCGAGTCTATCTCAATCAACGTTTAGCACGCGAATTGTTATTTATGTTTGATGATGTGCCATTTTCAACAGACTACAAACAAGATTTTCAAAAATGCAGTAAAGATCGTGGGATGCACTACTATCAAGATGCACTGACTTGGAGTCGGTTGATTCTCGAAGATAAATCTCCGATGCCAACGGCTGGTGAAAAAACATTCCGTTCGTTTTTATTTCCGATGTGGTCGTTGTTTGAAAGCTACGTTGCAATCAAGTTGGATCAAAAATTAAAAGCGGGTTATTCACTGGAAATTAAGGCAAGCGGTGAGCATCTTTATCTTTGCGAACATATAAATGGAAAAAATAGAAATATGTTTAGTTTAGAGCCTGATTTGTTGGTGAAAGGTAATGATGAAACATTCGTTTTAGATACCAAGTGGAAACTAATTTCCAATACGAAATCGGGTGATAAAAATTATGGCATCAGCCAAAGTGATTTTTATCAGATGTTTGCTTATGGGCAGAAATACTTAAATGGTCAAGGTCAAATGGCATTGATTTATCCTAAAACAGATGAATTTTCTAAGTGCTTGGAACCATTTGAATTTAATGAAGACAGAACTCCAAAATTAACACTTTGGGTTGTACCGTTTGACCTGGATAAAGATGAATTATTGTTACCTGTTCAACCTCCAGTTTTTGATATTTTGGAGAAGGAACCCTAAATTCAAATATGAAACCATTTAAAGAATACAAAGTTATGTTTCCTGAACGTGAACGATTCGATTGGAAACAAGTTGATGCCAACAAAAACGTTTTTAGAGAATGGTACAAAGATTTGTTTGCAGAGTACCCTGATTTAACCACTGAACAATTTGATTCATTTTATTCATGTGCATACGATATGTTCGGTGGTATATACGATCACTATGATGTCGGTGATTGTATGCTTGACACTGTAGTTGGATTTGTAAGAGAATTTTTTGAACCACCGAAAACTTCCAATAGTTGATTGAACTGAAGCGGTTATTATCAAACCGCTTCAGAAAATAAGATTTACCGTCTTCAACTCGGCAAATTATCTGACACAATAGAAACTCGATTACGTCCCGAATTTTTTGATTGATAAAGAGCGGCATCTGTATTTTGAAAGAGCGTTTCTCCTAATTTGGCAATATCGTTGTTACTCAGCTCTTCAGGCTTTAAAGAATCAGGATAAATTCCCAAACCGATACTCGTTGTTATTTTTTTTACAGTTCCATCTTTTAGGTCGAATTCTAATTCTGAAATCTTTTTACGAATTCTTTCTGCAATTTCCAATCCGTTGCTTTCATTTGTATCAGGCAATAAAACACAGAATTCTTCGCCGCCATATCTCGCTGCGCCATCATATCCACGAATGCAATCCGCAACCGCTAATAAAACTTTATCACCGAAATCGTGACCATGATTGGTATTGACTAATCCGAAATGATCTAAATCCATAACTAACAAAGCGAAACTGGCTTGTTTTTTTCTTTGACAGCGTTCAATTTCACGATCCAAACAACGTTTAAATTCAACCTTATTCATTAAGTTTGTGTGTAAATCTAATCGCGCTTTCTCCATTTCTTGCCGTAAATAATTGGGTTTTAAAACTTGTGCTTTATCCGCAAATCCTTTTATCCATTGTCGCAATCGCTCTGTATCCAAAATTCCAGTCAGCTCTAATAAAAAATACTTTCCTTCGTGGTGATACTCTTCTGCTTTGGTAATTTTGGTTTCTTTGGCTTCAAAAGTACACCCAGCAATGTAAAGATAAAGATCTTTTTTAAGTTCAATTTTCAAATCAATGTATTCCCCTTTTTTTTGAAAATTTAAGGATGTTTTCCAGAAACTTTTAAGATCAAATTCGTCGTTAGGCTGTTTTGCTGGCTCATTTATGAGTTTAACATCAAGCATTTTATGAACGGCTAATACAAATGGATCTCTTACAACCAACAACTAATAACGACGCATCTCGCTTGATTAAACCAAATACATTAAACGGAAACGGCGTGTTATCGCCTTGATATTTAATTTCGACTTGTAGATTTCCAAGTATTGCGGTTGATAATATGGCAGAAAAAGCATCTGTTTGGGTATTGGTATCCTTCACTAATACGCCGTCCCAATGAGATAACCACATTACGCGCTGACTCCAATTCCCCAACTCCGCGTTACTTTTCAAAAGTCGTTCAGCTTCTTCAAAATTGCACTGCAATTCTTTTAATGAATCTTCGGGTAATAATTGGCGCAAATAACGGTTCGCTAAATGGTAAAGAATCGCTTCTGATTTTGACATTTTTGTGTCCATAAATTTAATAAAATGGTTTAGATGTTGTTATTGCATTTCACATACGATTCAGTCAAAGACTTGCTAGAGGCTTGAAAACGTGAACCGCTCAAAGCGGGTTAAAATTTGCGTCACAAAAAAAGGTGGCAACATTTAAAACAGATTCTAAGCCAAAATAGTACCATCGAACATAAATTGTTCTGAAACTGAGGCAAATCGTTTCATCAACTGCTCATGTTTTAGTTCTTTCATTTGTGCAATTTTATGAGCATCTGGTTCTGACAGAATGAAAATCAGCAAAAAGTTATTGCGATTATCTTCAACATAAATCAAAACACGATCACTGGTTTTGCGTCCTCCAAATTGCCACTTCTTGTTCCATACTGCCAATTGTTTTTGGTCAATCAATGGGACTAAATGAACATGACGGAGTTTATATTTCTCACCATCAACGGTTGGTGCAACATAAGCAGAATCTTTGCCGAAGTAATAACTGCTGTATTCACCTGCATTTTTCCACTTTATAAATTGATTGCAAAACTCATCAACACAGATGCCTGATTGTTTAAGTAACGTTTTTAATGCGGCAGTAACTTTAACCATTTAATCTAAAAATGCTTTATAAGCTGCATCAAGTGTAAATTGGTCACTTTGAGCAATGGTTGTAAATAATTTAAATGCTTCCAGATTATCGGTTTCTGTTGGAATTGAATTGACGTAATTGTTTGCTTTGGCTATTTTTATAATCCAGTCGGACAACAATTTCTCTGGTTGGACGTTGGATTGTCTTGCTATTGTACTAAGAATAGAAGACACCTCATCATTAAATGTAATGGTCATCATAATCGTTACCTATAAATAAGTGTTTTTCGTTTCGTCATTTTACGATAAATTAAGATTGAAAATTATTTTTATAAACCTAGATGTTCTATTTGGATATTTAAACTTTCATCAATCCATACAGTGTAGGTCGTGAAATACAAAACTCGCGTGCCAATGCAGACTTGTCACAGTGACCCGCTAATCGAACTTTAATCTCAGTGATTTGTTCCTCTGTCAATTTACGTTTTGCACCAAACCGAACTCCTTTAGCTTGAGCAGCGGCAATTCCTTCCCGTTGACGTTCCTTAATGAGTTCCCGTTCAAATTGAGCGAACGCACCCATCATGTGTAACATTAACTGATTCAGGGCATTGGAACTATCGGGTTCAAAAATTAAATTTTCTTTATGGAACTTTACCACCACTCGTTTAATCATCAACTGACTTATCAATGATTGCAAATCAAATAAATCCCGTGCCAATCGGTCAATAGAATGAACGTGTAAGGTATCACCTTCGCGTAACCATTCAAGACATTCCTTGAGTTGAGGTCGGTCAACATTTTTGGCTGAACATTTATCTTCAAATACTTTATCCAATTTAACACTGGCTAATTGTCGTTCAGTATTCTGCCCGACGGATGAAACTCTGATGTAACCGATATTCGACATGATTCACTTCCCCATTAAATTTAATATGTAATATAAGTTCTTAACTCTACCATTGCAAGTGTAAAATAATTTAATAAGTAAGTTTGCTTTACACGAAGGAATGCGGGTTGCAGCGAATGGGTAAAGTGTAAAGCCATGTGTACCCATTTTTACACGGAATAATAACAATCTCACTGACTACCATAACACGGTGGTTTTTTATGCCCTAAATTACGGGTATCACATCAAAACCCCTGCAAGCCACGGATTACAAGGCTTTACGCAATCACCGCCTATTTTCTAACCTCGCGCGTCAACCATTTGGCATCAAAAAATGGATAATCGATAAAAATGCGATTTAAGCAACGTTTAGAAAATAGCCAATACCAACGGTATTGCTTATATTAAAAATAAGCCTTAAAACGTAAATTTGAAAAGTCAATACATCATTTATCATACCAACATTTTATAGTATATAAAGCCACGAAATACGAGGCTAGTAGAGAATTGGCACGATAATTAAATTGGAAGCGATCGCGGTAAATTAAAAACAATAATTTTTTCATGGTTATTTTTCTGAAAAATGGCGACAAGGTGCATTTTATGTGCGGTAGTTCGGAGGGTGTAGTTTTGGATGATTGACGTGATACCAGTGGCATTGGTTCGGATGTTACACAGTAATGTTGGATTCAATAAAAAGTGTAGTATTTTGTATTATTACAAATCCTACAAAACAGCACCGCAAGCCTCGTATTACAAGAATATATTGCCATACAAAAATAATACACTTTTAACAGTGCCTTACCATCAGCCTGTACAAAACACCCTTGAGTGATTTACCCAAAATGGACGGTTAATTTCCATATCGGCAATGACTGCGGAATATACAAAAATAATACCAACTACCTACAACCTATGAATTATAAGGCTTGCAGAAGATTTAGATGTTGGCATGAAAATTACATTATTGACTTTTTAAATCCTAGATTTAAGGCTCTCTTTTTCTGTAATCAATACCAATGTATATGCTATTGCTAAAACATTGTTTATAACGCAATTTTATTGAATATCCATTTTTTGATGCTGAGGGAGTGGTGGGCGAAGGTTAGAAAATAGAGAGCGTTTAAAGCCGCATGATAGTGGTGGA
>Ga0268283_1001435_pt1 | contig 11760 bp, 8 predicted proteins | sample saktaG_13_FD_190140 | JGI IMG/M metagenome (GOLD analysis project Ga0268283, IMG submission 190140) | Saline water microbial communities from Sakinaw Lake, British Columbia, Canada - sak_2013_06_06_36m | ecosystem: Environmental > Aquatic > Non-marine Saline and Alkaline > Saline ... | reverse complement strand
TGGTTCCTTGACATTGTAAGTCCGGGTTGGTGTGCACTTGTTGACGGGGATTATGAAAAAGTATTTCCTTTGCCGGTATCATCCAAAGCAGGCATAAATTATATAATGCAACCTCTATTCACCCAGCAGCTTGGGCTTTTTTATAAGTCAACTTCAACTGAAGATAATACGGATGAATTCCTGAAGAGTATTCCTCCTGAATACAAATACATTGATTTTAATCTGAACACTTTAAATAAAATCGGTGTTTCAGCCGATGTATCCGATATGACCAATCTGGAATTGGATCTTAACTGCAAATACCAGGATTTAGCTTCAGGCTATCAGTACAATTTACAACGAAACCTAAAAAAAGCAGATCAAAACAAACTCACTATCTCAAAACAAGTGAGTCCTGAGGAAATCATTTCCCTTTTCAGGAATAATAAAGGATTGGAGCTTAGCCATTTAAATAATAATCAATACGCTATTATACAGCAAATTGCCAGCGAAAGCATACATAAAGGTATAGGTGAAATTTGGGGGGCAAACGATGAATTTAATCAGCTTGTTGCAGCAATTCTTTGGATTACCAGTAATAAGAAAGCAGTTTTTCTATTTTCGGCTTTATCGGAAACCGGCAAAAAACTAAATGCAATGCCATGGTTAATTGACGAATTTATTAAACAAAATTCCGGCAAGCCGCTCGTACTCGATTTTGAAGGTTCTAACCAGGAAGGACTGGCAAGATTTTACAGTAGTTTTGGCGCAAAAAAAATAATTTATCAGCGATATGTAAATAATTCTCTTCCCTTGTATCTACGTATCGGCCTTAATTTATGGCGATTAAGCAGGACGCAAGTAAAAAAGTATTTAGTAATGTCAAAACAATAGTCCAAAGTAGCTATTTTTGTAAGGTTTCGGAATCAAGGTAAATTTCAAATGAAATAATAACGAGCAATATGGTGATCAATATCGGAAGTAAAAATTCAATAGTCAATCAGTTTGTTTGTGAACTTCGTGATGTATCCTTGCAACAGGACCGGATGCGATTCCGGCGGAATATGGAGCGAATGGGCGAAATTTTTGCTTATGAGATCAGCAAAACAATGCCATATGAACCTAAGGAAGTAATTACTTCACTTGGTTCTGCTGAGGTTCAGGTTTTGAAAAACACACCGGTGCTTGCAACTATTTTGAGGGCAGGCTTACCTTTGCACCAAGGAATGCTCAATTATTTTGATACTTCTGACAATGCATTTGTATCGGCTTACCGCGAACACAGAAAAGATGATAAGTTTTCGATTCAGATTGAATATGTTTCGAGCCCAGAAATTGAAAACCGGGTATTGATTCTAACCGATCCCATGCTGGCTACAGGCCAATCCATGGTTGCTTCATATACTGCATTACTCATTCACGGCAAACCAGCCCACACTCATTTTGTATCCATAGTTGCCAGTGTGCAAGGAGTCGAATATTTAAAACGGATGTTGCCAAAAACTGGGACAACTATATGGGTCGCAGCTATAGATGATGAGCTAACTGCGCAAGGATATATTGTTCCCGGCCTGGGCGATGCCGGCGACCTGGCTTTTGGGCAGAAAGTTTAGCTACTCATACCAAAAATATTTTCGATATCTGTTAAACTCAGTACAACATTTTTATCGTTGAAACGTTTTACTCTAAATCGATTCAAACTTGTCAGGATTTCTAAAAATATTAATTGTTTTTTTAGTGAGCAGCATCAAATTCCTGATTGCTCCTGCATTATCGTTTGGCATGGGATTGAATTTCATTCAAACCTGGCTATCTACTACAGCCGGTGGCATTGTGGGAGTTGTGGTGTTCTTTTTTTTGAGTAAATGGATCCTTCAGTTATATTCAAGATATTTTTTCTACTATTTTCATCTATTCCGGATTAAATTATACAAAGCACTTAACATTAGTGTTCCCAAATTTATTCCTGCCCGAAGATTTACAAAGCGTAACAGGATGATTATTAAAATTGTGAAAAAATTTGGCATGGCCGGGATCGTGATTCTCACTCCTGTATTGTTGTCCATTCCTTTGGGTACCTTTATCGCTACCAGGTATTATTCATCAAACCGTTTTTTGCTGGTCTATCTTAGCGGCTCGGTGTTGTTCTGGTCACTGTTCATGTCCTCCGCAATCTCCTTGTTTTAATAGAAATTTTCTCTTTTTAATTTTTTCTATCCGGATTAAATTAAATCCTTAATTTTACCAATATTTACTGCAATTACGCTCTTAAAATAAGCGATTTAATAGTCAGTAATTTAACCATCGATTTATAATAGTACCTATAAAATATTTACCATGAAGTTGTTTACAGGAAGCCTTGTAGTTGAAAATCTTCGAATCTCGATGCAATCGGTACGAAGCCATATGATGCGTACCACATTGACAGTTTTAATCATATCGTTTGGAATCATGGCTTTGGTAGGTATTCTTACCTCCATTGATGCCATTAAATATTATCTGAATGATAATTTCCAGATGATGGGAGCCAATACTTTTACTATCCGTAACCGTACCATGCAGGTACGCATAGGAAATAATCATAGTAAAGCAAAGAATTTCAGAGAGATATCCTACGAAGAAGCTGTGAGATTTAAAGAATCGTTTACATTTCCGGCTACACCTTCCGTATTTATTTACGCCACTAACCTTGCAACTGTAAAGTTCGCAAATAACAAGACCAATCCAAATGTTCCTGTAATTGGCTGCGATGAGAATTATATCATTACATCAGGCAATGAAATTGTAAAGGGCCGAAACATCTCACCCACCGAGGTTTATTATGGTGCTTCGGTTGCCCTGATTGGAAGTGACGTAATTAAAAAGGTTTTTAAAAATAATGAAGATCCGGTTGGTAAGTATGTCACCATAGGCTCTGGACGATATCTTGTTGTTGGCCTTCTTAAAGAAAAAGGATCAAGTATGGGTTTCAATCCCGACAATGTTTGTCTTATTCCAATCAATAATGCACGGCAGCGGTTTTCAAAGCCCAATGCTTCCTATAGTATTAATGTACACGTAGCTGACGGCGAAAAGCTTGAAGCCGCAATTGATGAGGCAACAGGAGTTTTCAGAATTGTACGACAGGTGAGTGTGGGCGATGAAGATAGTTTCGATATTTCGAAAAGCGACAACCTCGCCAATATGCTGTTTGATAGCCTGAGCTACCTGAGTTTAGCAGCAAAAATTATCGGAGCAATCACCTTGCTTGGAGCAGCTATAGGCCTGATGAACATCATGTTGGTATCTGTTACCGAACGAACACGTGAAATTGGCATTCGTAAAGCTGTTGGCGCCACCAAACACACCATCAGGAATCAGTTTTTAGCTGAAGCAATTGTAATTGCTCAATTGGGAGGTTTGCTTGGAATAATATTGGGAATTGCCATTGGTAATGCACTGGCTCTTACCATCGGGACAAGCTTTTTCATTCCCTGGAAATGGATTATCTGGGGATTTAGTTTGTGCTTTATTGTTGCCCTGGTCTCCGGCATTATTCCTGCCGTGAAAGCAGCCAAGCTTGATCCTATTGACGCACTCAGATACGAATAATCAGGTTTAAAGCCAGATTATTTAACCTCCTGCAAATTAATCTATTGTAATACAATTTCAGCTCTCCTGAAGGATGCTGTTATTGAATATTAATGTTCCGTGCTATGAATTATTTCCCCGTTTCAAGTTCCATACTCTCAGCCAGCCATCTCAACAGTTTTTTACAGGAAAACTATCATTTATCCTCCAATACAACATGCCATTTAATAAAAGCTGGCATTAACCATTCCTACTTACTGGAAGACGGCGATAAAAAATATGTTTTCAGAGTTTATAGCCTGAATTGGCGCAACCATGATGAAATATCAGAAGAAATTAGGCTTTTGAGCTTTCTCAGCGATAACAACATTCCTGTTTCTTCCGCCATTGAGGATAAAAACGGGAATTTCATCCAGCAATTGCCTGCACCGGAAGGAATAAGGTTAGGAGTACTCTTTACCTGGGCCGAAGGAGAGAAATCAATCAGTTTTAGTTTGGAAACGCATTTCAAAATGGGCGAGATGATGGCCCAGATTCATAAAAACACCATCAATTTTAAGTTGGAAAGAGTCGAATATACGCCACAGGTTCTTCTAACTGATCCTTTTGACACAATAAAAAAGTTTCTTCCTGCAGAAACGGAGGAGATGATCTTTATGGATTCTGCTAAAAGAAATCTGCTTGAGGAATTGGGAAAGATCGACATGTCTATACTTCGGCATGGAGCAGTTCACTTAGATATCTGGTTCGACAATTTGCATATTAACAAAGAAAATAAAATTACGGTTTTTGACTTTGATTTTTGTGGGAATGGATGGCTGAGCCTTGATATTGCTTATTACCTGCTTCAATTATACGCCATCGAAACTGATGAAAATATACACGCTGCTAAACTTGAAAGTTTTATTAAAGGATATGAAAGCATAACAGAAATCAGTAAAGAAGAAAAACTAGCAATTCCGATTTTAAGCGTTAGCCTGTACTTCTTCTATTTGGGTGTCCAATGTCAGCGGTTTGAGAATTTCTCTAATGTTTTCGTCAACGAAACGTACTTAAAAAGATATATTGCAGTGCGAATAAAGAAATATTTTGACTATTTAAAAGTAAAATAATATAATCATATAGTATTATTAATCAATATTTTGAAACTTGTTGTCAAAAAAATCACGACAGATGTCGTTATTTTAGCGTCAAAACGCATACCTTTGTGGAAAATTAAAACAGATGGGAACAATGGAAATATTTGAGCCAAAGGTTGCCTACGGTTCAATTGATGACATTAATGCTATGTCATTAATTAAAATGGTACGCGACGGTATTGGTTTTGCCGCTTTCGATAAGTTTGCCACTAAAAGTCCTTTCAGCGCTAACGAATGGTCCACGTACCTCCACCTTTCTGAACGAACCATGCAAAGGTACCGTAGTGAAAAACGCAAATTTGATCCATTACAATCAGAAAAAATAATTGAAATCGCTCTTTTTTATAATAAAGGCGTTGAAGTTTTTGGCACAGCAGAAAAGTTTAATTCGTGGCTGGAAACTGACAACCTTACTTTGGGCTCAATTAAGCCTAAAATGCTGTTAGACAATTCTTTTGGCATTAACATGCTTAGGGACGAACTCACCCGTATCGAATACGGAATACTGGCATGATCGTTTTCAGGTTAAGCAAATCAAAATTCGCTAACGACCTGTCAGGTAAAGGGGCCGAGCGAAGCGGAGGGCGCTGGAACAGCAAAGGAACAGCTTTGGTATATACCAGTGCATCCAGAGCTTTGTGTACTGCTGAAATTGCCGTACATACGCCTCTAGGCAATCTTCCTCTCGATTACAAACTTATATCAATTGAAATTCCGGATGAAATTCGTATCCAGGAATTAGCTGTAGATGATTTGCCTGCTGACTGGAAATCAATACCACATGCACATTCGTCCCAGAAAACAGGCGACAGATTTGTATCGGAAGGGATTTTTGCTGTTTTAAAAGTTCCTTCGGTGGTGGTTCAGGATGAATTTAATTACCTGATCAATCCTGCACATCAGGATTCCCGCAAAATCATAATAAAAGCTATTGAATCCTTCAATTTTGATGAGCGGTTATTTACAGCATAACCAAAGGCAATTCCTGATGCAGTTTAGATCTTAACCTTTTTCAATCGCTCCACAATTTCAAAAACTGCCGGGCATACAGACATATTTTTCAATGTAATATCAAGCACTTTATGCATCTTTCGTTGGTCGGTATGCGGGTATTCCCGGCATGCACGCGGCCTGTCCTCATAAATTTTACAGGAATTATCTTCGGCAAGAAAAACACATGGCATAATGCTGAAAACGAAATCATCGTCTTCATCCATCCGCAGGTATTTTTGTTCGAACTCTGAAGCCTTGATTCTTAAAACACCCGAAATTCGACGAATGTCGGCACTGTTTAATTTTGGCCCAAGTGATTTGCAGCAATTGCCACATTCAAGACAATTTACTTCTTCAAAAACTTCTTCGTGCAGATTTTGAAATGCTTCATCGACCCGACCTGGAGGCTTGGCAGCAACCTGCCTGAAAAAGGTAGCGTAGTCCTTCTTATTCTTAAAAGCCAGTGCTTTTATATCAGCTATAGTTTGTTTGGTAATTTCCATGGTTTATTTTGCTGTGGTATGTAAGGACTAAAAAGTTTCAGATTTTTAACGTTGCCAGTTCAGGATTTCCAGATTCAAATGTTAAATTTATCAACAATTCGTACATTGAAATTTCTATCCTTAATCACCAAAACCTGACTCCTCCCCTACACGATTCCTTTTTCTTTTTTAATACTCTCATAAGCAGCATTCAACTCCTGGAACTTGGCATTAGCTGCTTTCTGAACATCATCGCCCAGATGCGCCACTTTATCCGGATGGTATTTTATTGCCATACGGCGGTATGCTTTTTTCAGCTCTTCGGGAGTCGCATCAGGCGTAATTTCGAGAATACGGTAAGCACTTGTAGTGTCTTTTACAAACATGGCTTTGATACTTTCGAAATCAGTGTTACTAACACCAAGAATTCCGGCAATCCGTGTAATAAGTTGTAATTCTGACAGATGAACCTGGGCATCAGATGCAGCCAAACCAAATAGAAAATGCATTAATTGCAGCCTTGACGGGTATTCCATATATTGCTTTATCTGTACACCAACCTGTTGCAGGTCGTAATCTTTTTTAAGAAGCTCACGTAAAATAAGAAGTTGCCTTTCAGCTTCTTCTGTGCCAAATTGCTGAAGCAAAAAACGTTTTACAAAATCAAGTTCGGAGCGAAGAATCTTATTATCCGATTTCATAACTGCAGATGCAAGTATGAGCAGGCTAAGAATGAAATCATTCGGAGTAGTCTGAGGGGTATTGAAATTAGGCCGTTGCTGGGGTTCGTAAGCATAAACGCCACTTTGCATGCCATCAATCATAGAACCAAGTGCGAAACCAAGAATGGCACCAATCGGTCCACCGGCTGCCCAGCCGATACCTCCACCGAGCCATTTAAGAAATTTTGCCATTTATTTTTAAATTAATCTGCAAAAGTAAGTAAACAATGAAACTAATAAAGCCTCATTTTACGTCAATTACTAAATAAACGTTAAATGCACTGCCTATATATGCTGAAAACCTGCTTAGTTTTCACCTGCCTTGAATTTTTTCCAACCAATTCCCGGAAGTTTGACAAATCGGCTCTTTCCACAGAATGACACTTTTTTGATTTTCTGAACTAAAACCCTTTATATTTGTATATAATAGAGAACTGATCCCCAAATAAACCACGTAATAAACAATAAACGAGAAAACAGGCCTAAGGGTAAATTTCCGGGGTATAACTAAGGTAACTGTTACATTTCGAGAATCATGACAAAAGAATTATTTTAAATGCATTTAAACTCCAGGAAAATATTAAAAACCTCAAAAAGAGTTTTTCTCTATTTGCTTGGATTCATCATGCTCATGCTTTTATTGGTTTTGTTATTGATCCGAACTGAAAAAGGCCAGGATATTATTCGAAAAGAGGCGGTAACCTATCTTACAAAAAAGCTAGGAACCTCAGTTTCCGTTGAGAAATTCAAAACTGATATTTTTACAAATATTAAAATTGAAGGAATTAATATTGAAGATCAATCTCAGAATGTGTTACTTCATGTTGGGGCGCTTGAAGTAAACTTTCGCCTGTTATCTTTACTGAATAATACTCTATCTGTCAGACAATTATCAGTCGACACCTTAGATTTCCGCATGGCCCGGAATGAGAATGATACCAGTTTCAATTTCGATTATATTATCCGGGCTTTTTCCGGACCGCCTTCGCCTGTAAAAGAAGAAGATACTCCAGGAAATCCTATGACTTTTGATATAGGTAAACTGGCGGTTAAACAGTTACATTTTATGATGGATGACAAGCACGGCCAGCAGTTTTATGATATAAAATCTGCGGTAATTGCCGTTAATATTGAAAAACTTGATCTGGAACATCAACTATACAAAATCAAAAATATTGAAACTGAAGGTCTTCAGGCAAATTTGAATTCAGGCACTTCAGAATCTGAACCTTCAACTGATAGTGAAGGGCTACTTCCTCAGATTAGTATTGACAAAGTTACACTTCTCAACAACCGCTTTTGGGTTCAGATGCCAGGTTCCGGTTACCAGTCAGAAACCAGTTTACATAATTTCTATGCTGAAAGTCTAAATCTGAACCTGAACTCAAACAAAGCTGACATCAGGCAAGTATTGATCGACCAGCATCAAAGCCAAATACGGATAAAATCTACTGAAACACAGATTGCTACAGCGAAATCGGTAGAACCAGTTAAATCCGAAAATCCCTCTTTTGCTGTTACTATCGGCAGTATCATTTTGAAGGACAATGATTTGAAATATGACCAGGAAAAAGAAACTGTAAAATTAAACTCAGACTTTAACCAGCAACATCTTCATCTGAAAAAACTGCAATTGCAGCTCGAAGATTTTGCTTTCGAAGGATCATCAATTAAAGGAATTGTTAAACAATTCCAGACAAAAGAGCAATGCGGAATGGAAATTCAGCAGTTTAACACAAGTTTTCATTATTCTGACACCGGTGTTATCCTTGACAATTTTCTTCTGAAAACTTCTTCATCCAACATCGACGGAAATTTCAGGATCAGCTACGAATCATTAGCCGCTATTAGTAAAAACCCGGGGCATATAGGCTTTGATATTGAAATGAAGAAAATGCTGCTTGCTAGCAATGACTTGAAGCATTTCAAGGCAATGGCCGGCAATAACCAGGATATCAATAAAATACTTGCCAATACTATTTACCTCGAAGGCAAACTGAAAGGCAAAATCGCCGATATGTCAATTGAAAACCTGAAACTAAAATCATCCGGACTCACCCTGGCTGCATCCGGAAAAATTGCAGGTTTGCCTGACCCGAATCAATTGGTGGCAGCTATCAACCTGAAAGAATTCAGCGGAACTACAAAAAAACTGACCATGCTTTTACCTGCAGGTAGCATTCCTCCGAACATTGCCGCCAATGAAAGCTTCGACCTGAGAGGAAAACTTGGCGGCAACAAAGGCGCATATTCTTTTGAACTGCTTATGAACAGCAGTGCCGGCAACCTTGCATTAAAAGGCAATGTAAAACAGCTTTCCGGTGCCTATAAACTTTCCTACAACCTTAATGCACAGTCGGATGGCTTGTTTTTGAACAAGATACTGATGGATACCTTATACGGAAATACAGTTTTCGATATTCAGACCATCGGGAAAGGAATAAGTCCTGAAACTGCAGAAGCGCAGGTGACATCAAAAATTACGACTATCCGTTTAAAAGGCTATGATTACAAAAACATTGATTTAGATGCCGCAATTTCAGCCTCAGTTATTAATGCTGACTTTCAGATTAAAGATAGTGCGGTAACCACGAACCTTATTGCCAGCTACTCGCTCGACAGTTTAAAACCTTTGCTTAAAGCGACAGCACATATCGATAATATTGACTTACAAAGCCTTGGTTTCATGACTGACAGCTTAAGATTTAAAGGCGACATAATTGCAGATTTAACAACGGTAAATGCAAAGCACATTAACGGAACGGTGCGCATTCCGCATATTGAAATTTCGAAAGGAAGCCACGTTTATGTACTGGATTCCATAAATCTGGATGCGGTGAATGTGGATTCAACCCAGCAAATTGTTTTCAAATCACCATTTCTTGACATGAACCTGGATGGATATTATGAATTAGATGTGTTACCGGATGTTGCACAAAACCTTCTGATAGATTTCGTAACGGTTTATCCTCCGACCGGAACGGTTTTTAAACCTGCATATGCCAAACTAAAAGGAGAACTGCGGTATCATCCTGTCATTCCTGCATTCGTTCCCGGTTTTGCCTTTACAAAACCTATTAAGTTTGGAAGTATTGTTAACACTGTAAAAAAAGAACTGATGTTTGCAATAGCAGTGCCGGCGGCGGTTTATGGTGATTTCAATGTTGATAGTACAATCTTTGGTTTTCGGAGTGTTAACGATACTCTCCAGTACGTTTTAGATTCATACGGACTTAAAAACTCTTCCATTACTCTCAATCATTCCATTATTGAAGGAAATGCCAAAGACGGAATTATAAACTGGGATATTAAATTAAAAAACAGCAATGATTCCCTGAAATACAACCTTGCGGGAAATATTATTAATGATACAACGAAATTCGTTTTGCATTTAAATGAAAATCAAATAATTAATAATGAAAAATGGACTGCTAATGCGGACAACCAGACTGAATATTCTACTGAAAAGCATATTCATACCAATCTGGCGCTAACGTCCGGATTAAGGCAACTTTACCTGCAATCATCAACTACCAAAGATGGATTGCCGCTGGATCTGAAACTGGTTGATTTCCCTATTACGACGCTTACAAAAATTATTTCTGCAGATACAACCATGGCTGCCGGAACTATTAACGGAATGGCCCGGCTGATCAGTCTTGAGCCTATGCATTTTTTGGCCGACCTCAAAATTGACAGTCTGAAAACCTATAACAAAAATGTTGGAAATTTAATTCTTAAAGCAACTAATGAACCTGGAGTTGGCTACAAAGCAAATGTAAACCTGTCGGGAAGTGAGAATGATCTTGACCTGAATGCGTCCTATTCGGATAAAGGAATAATGAACGGGAAACTCGATATCCGGAACTTCAACACTAAAACACTGGATCCATTTCTTAACACAATCATAAGCGGCCTCCAGGGAACATTGAGCGGCAAAGTTGGATTTGAAGGCACAATTGAAAAGCCTGTCCTGGCCGGAGATATAAATATTCACGATTTACAAGGAAGTTACCGGGACTACAATACGTTTTTCAAGGTTCCTGACGAACAAATCCAATTTAACAAAAGCGGAATCCTGCTACATGACTTCGATGTATATGACAGCACGGGAAATATGGCAAAAATAAATGGCCAGATTCAGACTCCTGATTACCGGAGTTACAATTACGATCTTGCAGTAAAAACGGATCATTTTATGGCATTGAATAAGAAGTCGGCACCGGAACAGGAATATTACGGTCCGGCATATTTTACTTCTGATCTTCGGATTTCGAGTACCGGGAATATTTTATTGGTAAAGGGAAATGTAAAAGTCGACGAAAAATCAGTAATAAATATTGAAATGGGCAGCGCTGATACTGCAGTTGCCGGAAATAACGGAATAATTATTTATATGGATTCGCTGCAATCAGCCGATAGTGCTGTATTCAGGGCTGTAAAAACCGAACTACTTAAGCATGCTGCATCTGCTAAGCTTGGATTAGCGCTAAACCTGGAAATGACTAAAACCTCAAAACTCAACATATATCTTGATAAAACCGGCGGAGATTTTATGAAAGTTGCTGGAGATGCCAACCTGACAATAAACCAGCAACCTGGCGGACAAATGGATATGCAGGGAAAATTCACCATCGATAATGGTGAATACCAAATGACAATCAGCCGGATTATCAAACGAAAATTCACTGTTGAAAAAGGGAGTTCAATACAGTGGAACGGTACACCGACTGACGCCGATATTGATTTAACTGCACTCTACAATGTTGAAACTACGGCTGAGTCAATTTTAGCAGGTTCTCAAACTACCAATAAAGGTGCATACAAGCAAAGCCTTCCATTTGAAGTTTACCTGATTCTGAAGAAAAAACTGAT
>Ga0268283_1001434_pt1 | contig 11769 bp, 11 predicted proteins | sample saktaG_13_FD_190140 | JGI IMG/M metagenome (GOLD analysis project Ga0268283, IMG submission 190140) | Saline water microbial communities from Sakinaw Lake, British Columbia, Canada - sak_2013_06_06_36m | ecosystem: Environmental > Aquatic > Non-marine Saline and Alkaline > Saline ... | reverse complement strand
GATAAATAAAACCTCAAATTCTAAAAAAGTAAGCGGATAATGTTCCATCAATTGTTTCATTTGTGAAATGGTTAAAACTCTCCGTCCTCCGCTTACACCGCTTCGTTTGATATAACGAAACATCTCCCGTACGGAATCAAACTCTAACGTATAATGAAAAATCTCATAATCAGCCTTTAGATGTGTATTGGTTAGGGAAATTACCTCATCGGCAGATTTTAGCAAGGGAGGAAGTTTTGCACATTCATACAGCGTTTTAAAGGTTCCTGCGGTAAAAATTGCTAAGGACATCGGGGTATCAAAGCATGATAGTGATTCCAATACTCTCCCTAAATCATTCGCCCACTGTAAAGCTGATGCAGAGTAAATGTGGTCAAATTTTTCATTCTCTAACGTTTTAAAGAGCTTAGGGTCATTAAAATCCCCCAATAGCAGCTCTGTATTTTCACTCACTGGGTGATGATCTAGCATCGATTGCGAAAAATCAATCCCTATAAAACGTTCACACTCCCAATCCATTCGAGAAAAAAGGGTTCCGTTTCCGCATCCTAAATCCAGGACCCGCTTGGGGTGATCAGGGGTCTCATCAAGGAGTTTTTGCGCAACTTTGGTTTGGATAATATTGCTCTCTCCATACACAGAAGCGTAGCGGGAAAACTCTTCACGAACTCTCATCTCCGATTCACCACCAGCGCAAAAATAAAGGCAACAAGGAGGCATAACACAATCGCCGCACCGCTGGGAAGAGAAAAGAAAAAGGAGAGGCTCAATCCTGCCACCACACACGCAAGGGCTATCGCGATAGAGAGAAGGGTTGTACTAAAAAAACCCATCCCAAAACGGATTGCGGCCACAGGAGGAATAACCATCAAAGCCCCGATAAGCAATGTCCCGACCACACGAATCGAGAGGGCAATAATCACAGCAATGATACTCACAAGCATAAAATTAAGCAATGCGACACGAATACCGCTGGTACGCGCCACCTCTTCATCGAAGGCAATAAAATAGAGTTCTTTGAAAAATAAAATGAGAAGCGCCATGGAGAGAGAGCCAAACACCCCCATAATAATCAAATCATCATTGCTCACAGAGAGGATTGAACCAAACAAATAGCTAAAAAGTGATGCATTAAAAGAACCGGAAAGTGAGACGATGACGATTGCCAATGCCAATGAACCGGAAAGGAAAATCGCAAGAACAGAATCCGAATACATCCCGTGGACACTTCGCAAATACTCGATAAGCCATGAGGCTATAAGCGACGCGATCACTGCCATCCATAAGGGACTCAATCCAAACAAAATACCCACAGAAACCCCGACAAGTGAGACGTGAGCCAAGGTTTCACTCAGAAGTGAATAGCGGCGCAATACAATGAACGACCCGCTCATCGCTGCCAAAAGGGCAATCATTAATCCGGCAATAAAGGCGCGCTGCATAAAAGGGTAATTAAGCATCTCTAACATCATACCCTCCTAGTGGTTGTGCGAGACAACATGAGAGGGAGTACCATAAAGGCGGCTCATGGAATCACATCGCAGCATCTCTTGAGGTGTTTGGGATAGGAGAAGGGTTTGATTGACAAAGAAGAGCTTGGAAATGTCTTCGGCAATCACTCCAACATCATGAGTGATAAATAAAATGGCGATCCCTTTGGTCTTGTTTAGAATGCGCAGCAGATCGTAAAAACGGTGTTGAGATTCGACATCAACACCGGTATTGGGTTCATCGACGATCAACACTTGCGGATGCGACGCCAATGCACGGGCGATCATCACTCTCTGACGCTGCCCTCCTGAGAGATGACCAATGAGACGATCACGCAAATCGGATACTCCCATCTGCTCCATCGATTCTTCAATCGCGCGAACATCTTCGGGTGATTCAAATCCGAAAATCCCTCTACGTGCGTATCTGCCCATCGCAACGACTTCACGGACGGTGGCAGGGAATGTGGCATCGACTAACGCGGAGCGTTGGGGGACATATCCGATACGGTGCCACTCTCGAAACTTTGCTTGCTCTATTCCAAAAAGCTTGATGGTTCCGGAAGTTGGTTTTTCAAGTCCCATTAGAAGACGAATAAGGGTTGTTTTTCCTCCGCCGTTGGGTCCAATAATGGCGCAATACTCCCCCGGCAAAATAGTAAGATTAACCGATTTTAGGATTTCATTATCACCACGGATAAAATTCATATCTCGGACGTCAAAAAGGCTAGGGGAAAATTTCAACGACACTCCATCGCTTCACGTAATTTTTTCAGATTATTTTCCATTATAGTAAGATAGTTTTGATGCAATTTTAACTCATCTTCACTAATATTTTCCAGCGGTTGAAGCGGTTGTGCCTTTGCGCCTGTCTCTTTGGCTATGGTTTGAGCAACGTTATCGCTGATCAACTCTTCAAAAAAGATGGTCTTAATCTTATGTTTCTGAACGAGCTCTACGATTTTTGAAATCGTCTTCGCACTGGGCTGCTCATCACTGGACAAACCAATAACGGAAATATTTTCAAGTTTGTTCGCGTGAGCCAGATAGCCAAATGCGTCGTGATTGGTAATCAAGGTACGGTTTTTACACTCATGCAATCCTGTCGCGTAGTCGGCTTTGAGCTTTTCAAGCTGTATAATATAAGCGGTCGCATTTTTATGAAAAAGTTCTGTATTGGCTGGAGAGAGTTTTGAAAACTGACCATCGAGCGTTTGCGTTATTTTAATCATATTGTCAATATCAAGCCAATAGTGAGGATCGTTTTGAAGCAATGTAACGTGCGTACTCATATCCATCACGCTCATGGTTTTGGGAAGGGTATTTTTAAGCGGTTCTACCCACGTCTCAAATCCTTTTCCATTATAAATAAATAGCTGAGATTTTGAAATGTCGGCTACGTGAGTCGGATTAGGTGAAAATAAGTGCGCATCGCTTCCCAGGGGGACAATCGAACGGATATGAAGGGTGTCTCCCGCAACGGCACACGCAGCCTCATAGAGTGAAAAAGTGCTTACAACAACCGTGGGTTTTCCGCTTGGAACAGTAGTTTCTTTTTTAGCGGTTAAAAACGTCAACAAGACAATAATTGCGATGAGAATGGAAAAAAAGAGGACAATTTTTTGTCGTTTTTGGTATTTTTCACACATAAGGTATTCCTTCTTTAAAAGATGCTATTTTAGTCTAGTTTTACTAAATAGGGACTGGACTTTAAGGTTCACTCCAAAATAGCAAAGTAGCCTTTCAATCACACTGTGCTATAATCGCGAACTTTTTTACTATTCAAGGATAAATTTATGACAGGCATTTTGCTCATCGTACAAATCGCACTCGTGGTGATGATCGTCATCGCCGTACTTTTACAAAAAAGCTCCAGCATCGGTTTGGGAGCCTACAGCGGTTCGAATGAATCGGTTTTCGGCGCCAAAGGTCCGGGAACTTTCTTGGCTAAAGCCACTTTTTTACTCGGCTTTTTGTTTGTTGTTAACACTGTCGCTTTGGGCTATTTTTACGCACAGCAAAAAAACAGTTCTGTTGTCGATGAAATAGTCGATAAAAATAATATTGCCGCACCAACCATCAATGTTGTCAGCGACACCAACACTACCAAATAAGGAAACGGGATGCTAGAAGAAGTCTATTCATTTTGTGAAGAGAAGATGCAAGGAAGCTGTGAGCATTTGTCAAGCAACTTTCGTACATTGCGCACCGGTCGCGTAACGACAAAGATTTTAGATAACGTTCGTGTAGAAAACTACGGCTCAATGACTCCTATCGATCAAGCTGCAAGCGTTTTGGCGACTGACGCTACCACGATCACCATCTCTCCATGGGACAAGTCAATGTTAAGTGTCATCGAAAAAGCAATTATGAAAGCGGATATCGGTGTTAACCCAAACAACAACGGAGTAGAGATTAAACTCTTTTTCCCTCCAATGACTGTCGATCAGCGTCAAGATACGGCAAAAAAAGCCAAAGGGATGGCGGATGATGCGAAAGTTGCGGTTCGTAATGACCGTAAAAAAGCGAACGATAAAATCAAAGTGCTCGAAAAAGATAAACTCGTAACTGCAGATGATTCCAAAGCAGCGCAAGACAAAGTACAAAAAATTACCGATAAATTTATCGCAAAAATCGACGATCTGCTCAAAAGTAAAGAGCAAGATATTTTGACGGTCTAATCATGGATGTAAAACAAATTTATATGGATGCTAGTGCGATGCTCGAGGGGCATTTCAAGCTTAGCTCCGGTAATCACTCCCAATATTATCTCCAATCTGCCAAAGTGCTCGAAAATCCTAAAACAGCAAAATTGTTAGCGGATGCACTAGCACTCAATATCCAAGAAAGCGGTTTAGAGATCGATACCGTATGCGCTCCAGCTCTTGGCGGTCTTATCGCTGGATTTGCCCTCGCAACAGCACTCGATAAGCGCTCTATTTTCGCAGAGCGTGTCAATGGTGAAATGCAGATTCGTCGCGGTTTTGAAATCAGCGCTGGTGAACGTGTCCTAATCTGTGAAGACATCATCACTACCGGCGGTTCAGCAATGGAAGCGGCAAAGGCTATCGAAGCACTTGGCGGAGTTGTAGTCGGTTTTGCAGCACTCGCTAATCGCGGATTTTGCAAACGTGAAGGAAGTGCTTTAGAGCGTAAAGTCAACTGCGCACTTCCTAGCGACAAACCTCTTTTTGCCCTTGCCGATTTTGATTTCAAGATGTATGCACCGGAAGATTGTCCGTTATGCGTAAACGGAAGCGAAGCGATCAAACCCGGATCACGAGGAAACTAATGTCGGAAAAATTCAAACTCGATATGGCGCATCTCCAAAAGGTACAACGTACCCTTCGTAAAGCGGGAAATATTTTTCCGAATGAAAAACCTCTCATTGATACGCTCGAAGATCTCATCATCAAAGCGCAAGATGATACCTCACTCAACACCTATTACTCTATGGCTCAATATTTAAAACAGCGAATAAAAGAGTTACGCACACATTTGGATGCACCGCATAAAGACATCGAAGAAGCGTATTTGGATTTAGATTGGTCGATTAACTATCTCCAGTGGCTGGTTAAAGAGCAACCGAAGAAAGACTAAGCCTTCAAAAGTTTGCATTCCCACTCGGGAGAGTGGGGAACGAAAGAGGGCTTATAACCCTGAACTGTCTGTTATAACTGTTTCTACTTTGAGGGTTAACGAATATCCCCCTGTTTTTGTATAGACATGGTCTGTATAGCTTCCATTTGCAACACCAGCAGGTCCAGACCATGAACCTTTAGTAACTGCACCCAATACGTCTCCTGCATCTCCATCGAGGGTAAATATACGCGTTGTCGCACTGGTCGAATCCGCTATATTAAAGATTTGATCCATTGTTAGACCACCAAGTGTTTGTGCTCCATTACCACTCATATCAATTTTCTCTATATTGGTAATCGAACTAATACCAGAGAGATTGATACTGCCAGTATTAGTAAAGATCAACGTATCAGTACCTGCTCCGCCGTTGATTACATCAGCTGAGTTAATATCTAAAGTAATCGAATCATTACCGATGCCTGCATCAATAGTGTCATTACCGGTTCCCGCATTGATAATATCGTTTCCATCTCCACTGTTGATTGTATCATTACCTGCTCCAGTAGAAATCGTATCAGCTCCCGTTGTCCCACTAATCTTATCATTATGAGTTCCCAACGCCGTAGTATCTATCGTCGTCGTTGATGCCAGATTCATATTAAATGCCGTCCCTATTGCTGTCGTTCCTACACTTGCAGCACCATCAGTCATGGTGACATTGACATTCACATCTCCAACGTATGCCGGATGATAGATTTTTATATTTCCTAAATATTTCCAATCCAGCTGAAGTGAGACTTTTTCCACTCCTTTAGCGGCATAAAGCGAAACAATAAAAAAAGAACAAAGAAGCAGCCAACGCATCAAATCTCCTTATTTTCTAACTCACAATAAAGGGCTTCACACACAAGCTTCGCCGCCACTTCGCGTTTTCCATCGACCGTGACGCTGATGGGAAGTCCTCGAAGTTCCCGCTTCTCTTCCAAACTCACCACTTTCACCACCACTTTGACATTGGGGGCATAACTCAAAATAGATTCACAGACAAGCCGTTTTTTCGCACTGTTATCGAGGGTGACTATGACGCTGATCGCATCTTTGGTGTGCAGTTTTTCTAAGATTTGGATTTTTGACATATCACCGTAATAGGCTTTTTCTCCATCTGCCAATGCTTCTTGGACATGCTTGTAGCTGTTATCCACAATAATGTATTTTACCTCTTCAGCACGAAGCGCCTTGACGACGAATTTTCCCACAACACCGTATCCGCACACGATGACATGATTGCTGTAAACTGCCAGTGAGCCAAAATCTTCCGTCATACTCGCCTCTTTGAAAAACAACCCAGCAATAGCATTGATCTTCGAGAGGATAAACGGCGTGACGACAATGGAGAGGACAACCGTCAAAACAAGCATCTGTACCAATTGCTCATCGAGAATGTTTTTATTCCCCGCCAACGCAAAAATAGCAAACGAAAATTCCCCCACTTGCGAGAGGGCAACCGCCGTTTTAAAGGCTACTTTTGCTTTAGAATAAATTCGGACGATACCAAAAAGTATCACCGCTTTAATCACTAAAATAGCGATCAAAAGCCCCAAAATCTCTCCGATATGAGACCCAAAAAAAGCAATATCGATTTTCATCCCCACCGTGACAAAAAACGTTCCCAACAACAAATCTTTAAACGGTGCGATATCCGATTCGACCTTGTGATGATAATGCGTTTCTGCGATAATCATCCCTGCAATAAATGCCCCAAGCGAATAGGTAAATCCAAACGCATGGACCAGAAGCGATGCACCAACGACAATTAAAAGAACGGAACCCATAAAGAGCTCTTCGACGTTACTGGTTGAAGAAAAATGCAGCAGCCACGTCATCACCTGTTTACCGACAACAAACAGCAAACCTACAATAAAAATGGCACTCAACGTTGTTTGGAACAATACAGCACCGATATTCTCAGTCCCCGTACTCAAAAATCCAATCAAAATCAAAATAGGGATAACCGCTAAATCTTGGTAAATCAAAATTCCCATAGAGCGCTGACCATAAGGACGCGTTATCTCCTTGGTCGCCTTTAAATGGCTTAGAACCACTGCAGTAGAAGAGAGTGCCAACGACATCGAAACAATCAACGAAGTTGCAAGATCAAGATGAAATACTCCGTAACATGCTGCAAAAAACAGTGCTGCAGTGAGGGTTGTTTGCAAAAAACCATTAAAGAAGACTTCGATCTTCATGGTAGCAAGACGGCGTAGAGACACCTCAAGCCCGATGGTAAACATCAAAAACACGACCCCAAATTCGGCGATTGCTTCAAGAGTATGTGAATCCGCCATATGACGCAGATCAAATGCATACGCAACCACCGTACCCGTCATGATGTAGCCGATGATCGGTGAAACCCCTAACCGTTTTAGAATCAGATTGACAACAATCGAAATACCTAAAGCAATCGTAAGATAATAAAGAGCCGATTCCATTGATTTCCTTTATGCCACCGAAGCACGTGCGATTTTTGGTATTTTATAAGTGTTGGCAGTATATAATGGCAGACTTAAAATTATATCCATACAAGTGCCTGCGTGGCTCATTTTTCAACCAAAAATCCTAAGGAATTCATGATGACCAAGTATATTTTTGTTACCGGCGGTGTATTGAGCTCTCTTGGAAAAGGGATCACAGCAGCCAGCGTCGGTGCTCTTCTTAAGCACTCCGGAATAAAAGTCGGGATGCTTAAAATCGATCCGTACATCAACGTTGACCCAGGGACGATGAGCCCATTGGAACACGGCGAAGTGTTTGTCACCAAAGACGGCGCCGAAACCGACCTCGACATCGGAAACTATGAACGTTTTCTCAACGACTCTTTTTTACGTACGAGTAACTTCACTACAGGTCAAGTCTACAGCAGCGTTATCGAGCGTGAACGAAGCGGCGGATATTTGGGTCAAACCATCCAAGTTGTCCCTCATATCGTCGGAGAAATCGTAGATCGGATCAAAAAAGCGGGTGAGGGACATGAGATTCTTGTCGTTGAGCTTGGCGGGACCGTCGGAGACATCGAGGGATTGCCGTTTATGGAAGCTATCCGCACCATGAAGCATGATGATGAAGTAGAGGGGACATTTTTCATCCACGTTACCCTCATCCCGTTTATCAAAGCAGCCGGTGAACACAAAAGCAAACCGACGCAACACTCTGTCCAAGAGCTTCGCCGTATCGGTATCACTCCTCAGATGATTATTGCCCGAAGCGAAGAAAAACTTCCAAAAACGTTCAAGAAAAAACTGGCACTTGCGTGTGATGTTAGCTCAGACAGTATCATCGAAGCGATGGACGAACAGACAATCTATGCCGTCCCTTTGAGTTTTTTACAGCAAAATATCCTTGCCCCTATTTCTAAAGAATTAGGCTTGGGTGATCTTAAACCCGACATGGAACAATGGGATACATTGGTCAAAAAAATTGTTTCACCAAAACACCTTGTTACCATCGGATTTGTGGGCAAATATTTGGAACTCAAAGAGTCCTATAAATCTCTCATCGAAGCACTTATTCACTCAGGAGCCCATCTCGATACCCGTGTTGCGATCAACTGGATTGACAGTGAGAAAATCGAAGCACAAGGGGTTGAAACATTGTTGGCAGATTGTGATTCTATCCTTGTAGCAGGCGGTTTTGGAAACCGTGGCGTAGAGGGGAAAATTCAAGCGATCCGTTACGCACGTGAAAAACGTCTTCCGTATTTGGGAATATGTCTGGGAATGCAGCTCTCTCTTGTCGAGTATGCCCGTAACGTTTTGGGCTTCGAAGATGCGAACTCCATTGAATTTAATCCCAAAACCACCCATCCAATGATTTACCTCATCGACAATTTTATCGACCAATCCGGCGATACACAACTACGAACCCACCACTCTCCTATGGGTGGAACTCTACGTCTTGGCGAATACCCATGTGAAACCAAAGAGGGATCACACTTGCGTGCGGCTTACAATGGCGAAGCGTTAATTTTCGAACGTCATCGCCACCGTTACGAAGCCAATCCAACCTACCGTGCCGCACTTGAAGAGGCAGGGATGATGATTACGGGTGAATCCAACGGTCTTATCGAAGCGGTTGAAATCCCTAGTCATCCATGGTTTTTAGGGGTACAGTTTCATCCGGAATTCACCTCTCATCTCCAAAGCCCGAACCCGTCCATTCTCGCATTTGTCCGAGCAACGTGTGAGCAGACAAACCCTGCTTGATGCTCCGCTTCTTGGTCAAAGAAGCTTAGAAGCCTTTTTACGTGAACGCTTTCACCTCAAAAGTGAAAAGCTTTCCGACATCCCCCACCCAAGCCAACTCAAAGATGCCACAAAAGCCGCAATTCGCATTGCCAACGCCATACACAATAACGAAAAAATCGCCCTTGTCGGGGATTATGACGTCGATGGTGTCACCTCTACGGCGATTGTAAAACGATTTTTTCACCTTATTGGCTATCCACTCACCGCCACTATCCCCAACCGTTTTACGGATGGGTACGGCGTTTCCAAAGGGGTGCTAGAACGGATAGATGCCGATGTCATATTTACCGTTGATAACGGTATCAATGCCATCGAAGCGGCACAGGTGTGTAAAGCGCGCGGCATCGACCTCATCATCACCGATCATCATACCCCTGGCGACTTTCTCCCCGATGTCTACGCCATCGTCAATCCAAAACAGCACGATTGTCCGTATCCTTTTAAAGATATTTGCGGCGCACAAGTGGCATGGCTGTTAATGGGGCTCATCAAAAGTGAGCTTAATCTTACGATTGATATGCGCCAATTTTTCCCTTTTTTAGCCCTTGCGATTGTGGCGGATGTGATGCCGCTGGTGGGGATCAACCGCGCCATCGTCAAAGCAGGATTGGAGATGATGAGCACCTCCCTCATCCCTGCCTTTGTCATCATTCGTGACGTTCTCAACAAAACAAAAATTTCCTCTGAAGACATCGGCTTTCAAATCGCCCCGCGCATCAACTCCGCCGGACGACTCGAAGATGCCTCAATTGCTTTGGAGTTTTTAATCGCCGATACCACCGAAAAAGCCTATCATCAGTTTGAACTTCTCACCTCTCTTAATGGACTGCGAAAAGAGATTGAAGCTCATACCACAGCCCTTGCCATGGTGGAAGTAAATCCTAAAGATTCCATCATCGTTGTCGCAGGTGAGGGGTGGAACGAAGGCGTTGTGGGGATTGTCGCCTCACGCCTTGTCAACCATTTTCAAAAACCTGCCATTGTTTTGAGTATCCACAACGGTATTGCCAAAGGGAGCGGTCGAAGTATCGGAGCCGTTGACCTCTATACCCTTATCAAATCGCAAGAGCATTTGTTAGCCAAATTCGGAGGGCATAAAATGGCAGCAGGTCTTTCCATGGATGCGCTCAATGTAGAGGAGTTTCGATTTGCGATTAATCATGCAAGCACCGCCATACATCCTGATGATTTTATTCCCCAAAATGAGATTATCGGCGAACTCGAACACGATGCCATCAATTTTGAGCTATTAGGATTATTGGAAAAGTTCGAGCCCTATGGTGAGGGGAACCCGCGTCCGAGATTTTTACTTCGGGATGCGCACGTTGTGGGGATCAAACTTTTCGGAAGCGATAAATCCCACAGCCGTCTTGAGCTTCAACCCTCCCCATTACGAGGCAAAACCTTGGAATTCATCGCATTTCGACGTGTCTTAGAAGCACCAGAGAATCGGAAAATGAGCTGCAGCTATACGGTCAATAAAAATGAGTTTAATGGTAAAATCTCGATGCAACTCATGGTAGAGAGGTTATTTTAATGGATACGTTTTTTATCTCCTTTCGAGACCCGCTTTTTGGGATTATTGTCTTTTTTCTCCTCCTCTTTATCCTCTCGTTTATAAGCTATTGGTGGGGACGACGCAAAAGTACCAATGAAAGTAAAGAGATTGAAATTTTTTTAGGAAAATTTAACACCACCCAAAGCGAAGCGGATATCACCTCTCAAGTATGTGAAAACGCCACCACCAATGAAACATGGCTCCTTCTCGCATCGGGTTTTGAGCATCAGGGAAATTTTGAAAAAAGTATCGAAATTTATCTTGCCCTTTTAAGTAAAAAAAGCGATAAAGCCGTTCAAAAAGAGGTATTGCTCAAACTCGGACGAGGCTATTTCAAAGCAGGCTTTTTGGAACGTGCCCGCCAAAGTTTCTTGCAAGTGCTCCAAAATCACCCTCGAACTCCTCAAGCACTCCATCACCTTATTCTCATCTATGAACACCTCCAGCAGTACAAAGATGCCCTCGAAGCCATGGAGTCGCTGATCGAGATCCAAGGGTCATCCGGATGTGAAAAGCTCTATCTCGAAGCACGCCAAATGCTCTCCGATCCCAAAGCTTCTATCGATGAAAAAGCTCAGTTTCTTATAAACCTTTACACTCTACATGCACAGCTTGGCTATTTGGTATTCGAGTATCTCTTTACCTACCGTCCCGCACTTGCATGGAAACACTTCGACCAGTCCCTCTCTATCAGACTCGCCGATATTTTATGGAGAGTTCCCTCTGAACACCTTGATTTCGATATAATTGCACGTAACGGTTTTTTACGAGAACTCTTTAGCGCCAAAGGAAGTTGTGAACTTTCCCAGTCCAGCGCTGTTTTTGAACTCGATACTTT
>Ga0268283_1001433_pt1 | contig 11773 bp, 10 predicted proteins | sample saktaG_13_FD_190140 | JGI IMG/M metagenome (GOLD analysis project Ga0268283, IMG submission 190140) | Saline water microbial communities from Sakinaw Lake, British Columbia, Canada - sak_2013_06_06_36m | ecosystem: Environmental > Aquatic > Non-marine Saline and Alkaline > Saline ... | reverse complement strand
CACACTGGACGCGACTTTCCCGAAGACCCAAACGAACAGCTTCAAATCGCCATTCAAGCGGTATTTAACTCCTGGTCGGGTAAACGTGCGGTGGACTACCGGCGTGAGTTCAAGATTACCAAGGAGATGGCCAACGGTACGGCAGTAAACATCTGCACCATGGTATTCGGCAACATGGGCAATGACTCTGCCACTGGCGTGGCTTTTACCCGTAACCCAGGTACCGGTGAAAACGAGTTCTTCGGCGAGTATCTGGTCAACGCGCAGGGGGAAGATGTCGTCGCGGGTACCCGTACCCCCAAACCAGTGGCGGACATGCAGCACGAGATGCCGGAGATCTACAATCAGCTCATTGATCTACGCCAGTGTTTGGAGACTCACTACAAGGAGGTTCAGGACTTCGAATTTACTATCGAGAAGGGCGTTCTCTATTGCCTTCAAACCCGCAACGGCAAGATGAATGCCCAAGCCATGGTACGAAGTTCTGTGGAGATGGTAGATGAGGGTCTTATTGATCGAGTACAGGCGCTGCTGCGCATTCGTCCCGATGATCTGGAGCAACTTCTATTTCCACGCCTCGATCGTCGAACCAAAGCAAAACCAATTGCACAGGGCCTGCCCGCCTCACCAGGGGCCGCCTGTGGCCAGATCGTCTTTGACGCCGATCGCGCCGAGGTCCAGGGCAAACTTGGCACAAAGATCATCCTACTCCGCGAAGAGACCAAACCCGAAGATATCCACGGTTTCTTTGCCGCTCAGGGCATCCTCACCTCGCGTGGTGGCAAGACCTCTCACGCAGCCGTGGTCGCCCGGGGCATGGGAAAACCCTGCGTAACCGGGGCGATGGGCATCCACATTGACGTACAGCTGCGCAAAGCCCGCATCGGCGAACATACCCTCTCCGAGGGTGATCTAATCACCATTGACGGCAGTAGCGGCAATGTCTACCTCGGTGAGGTACCACTGGTACCGGGTGAGTTTACCGATGAATTGACCACACTACTGTCCTGGGCCGATGAGATCGCCACCCTCAAGGTCATGGCCAACGCCGATACTCCCGAGGATGCCAAACGTGCATTGAGCTACGGTGCTATGGGTATTGGATTGTGCCGCACCGAGCGTATGTTCAATGCCGTAGATCGTCTACCCGTGGTGGTCGAGATGATCATGGCCGAGGACCAGAAAGAGCGAGAGATAGCCCTCAATAAGTTGTTACCTATGCAGCGTCGGGACTTCATCGAATTGTTCATGGCGATGGCTCCACGCCCGGTGACGGTGCGCCTGCTCGACCCTCCCATCCACGAATTCCTTCCCTCCGAGGTCCAGCTCCGGGGCGAGATCGAGAATTTACGTAACTTGCGTAACACGGCCCAGGGTATGGATCGACTCGCCGATACCTTGCGTCTACTCGACCCCACTGCCGCAGAGGCTGCTCACGGTATCATCAAGACGCTTCTGTCTAGCCTGCACCACATCTGTGATGCCCGGGCGGGTGAAGAGATACTGGCCACAAAACAGAAAATGCTGCGCAAGGTGCGCGAGACCCAAGAAGTTAATCCCATGCTGGGTCACCGCGGGGTGCGGCTTGGTATTACCTATCCCGAGATCTATCGGATGCAGATTCGTGCGGTACTAGAGGCGACCGCTGAATGTGTTAAAGCGGGCATAAATGTAAATCCAGAGATCATGGTGCCCCAGGTCTGCATCGTAAAAGAACTGGAAGTTGTGCGTGCGATGGTGGACAAGGTGCATGCCGAGGTGGAGGCCAGCTATGGCATAAAGGTTCCCTTCAAATTCGGCACAATGATCGAGGTGGTACGGGCCTGCATGCGCGCCGACCGTTTGGCCACGTCCGCAGAATTCTTTTCCTTTGGCACGAATGATTTGTCTCAGGCCACATTTTCCTTTTCACGGGAAGATGCGGAGAACAAATTCCTGCCCTTCTACCACGAAAACGGTGTCCTCCAGGATAATCCTTTCGAAGTCTTAGATGTGAACGGCGTCGGCCGACTCATGAAAATCGCCGTGGAATTGGGCAGAAGCAACAATCCAACGCTGAAAGTGGGTATCTGCGGTGAACAGGGTGGGCATCCTACTTCTATTCGTTTCTGCCAGTACGTAGGACTGAATTACGTCTCTTGCTCAGGTCCTCGGGTACCCGTAGCACGACTGGCCGCTGCACATGCCAAGCTCAAGGAAAAGGAATACAAGTTCGAATAGCCGTTTCTATAAGAAACTAAAAGATTTTTCTTTTATTTCAAAAGAAAAATCTTTTTGTCATTTTTTAGCTTGGAGAAGAAATGAATCATGAATTTTAGGAATTATTTGAACAAGATGCGGGGCAACCTTGGCAGCAATTTATCCCGAGTTGGTGGAACGGAGATTGTTTGGTCCTGGATTGGTGGCTTTTTGGGCATCAGCGCCGTGGCTTGGGTATCTATGTGGTTCTTCGGGGGCAATGACCTAACGCTAGTAATGAGTTCTATGGGCTCTTCGGCGGTATTAATCTACGGAGCGGTACACAGCCCTTTCGCCCAACCACGTAACCTAATTGGCGGACATATTGTCTCGGCAATTGTTGGTGTCGCCTGCTATAAATTGTTTTCGGATACTTGGTTGGCAGCGGCAATTGCTGTATCTACATCCATCGCAATGATGCATCTCACTCGTACTCTCCATCCACCGGGCGGATCTACTGCGTTATTTGCCGTCGTCGGTTCTGGAACCATTCACAGAATGGGATGGTCCTACGTTCTACTACCTGCAACCGTGGCTCCCTTAATTATGCTTGCGGTGGCATTACTGGTTAACAATATTCCAAATACCCGGCGTTACCCAGAGAGATGGTTTTGATGGTGATATCGCAACCCGGCCTACTGGGAGGAAAATTTGAATCCGAGTGCGCCTGAGTCCGAATCTGAGTGTAAGCCACGACTCAGCCATCGTTGGGCGGCGCAGATCGCCCAATACCAAGAACGAATGACGGGGCCACCGCTAGAACCAATCGTGGAGGGACGTATTACGCGCATGGTGGGATTGAGCATGGAGGCGATCGGGGTACGTGCGGCGATCGGCGGACGCTGTCATCTCATCCTCCCCGATGGGCGACGAGTAGATGCTGAGGTGGTGGGCTTTACCGGCGAACGGCTATTTCTCATGCCGACCAGCGATATCCGCGGCCTGACTCCTGATGTCCGAGTTATCCCCGGGAATGGTGCAATGCAGGCACCAGCGGGAGAGAAATTACTCGGGCGCGTCATGGATGGCGCGGGAAATCCCCTGGATGGCAAAGGTCCACTCCAAGCTAGCGCCCGGATGCCTTTGAACGGCACGCCCATCAATCCCCTGGCGCGGCATCCCATTCATGAACCCCTAGACGTGGGTGTACGCGCTATCAACGCCCTACTCACCGTTGGACGGGGGCAGCGCATGGGCCTGTTTGCCGGCTCCGGGGTGGGTAAGAGCGTGTTGCTCGGAATGATGACGCGATTTACCAATGCGGATGTGATCGTAGTTGGACTCATCGGCGAACGCGGTCGGGAGGTCAAAGAATTTATCGAAAACATTCTGGGTTCGGAGGGATTATCCCGCTCCGTGGTCGTGGCGGCCCCGGCCGATAGCTCGCCGATACTGCGGATGCAGGGTGCTGCACTGTCCACCAGCATTGCCGAATGGTTCCGTAATCAGGGCCACAATGTGCTGCTGCTCATGGACAGCCTCACCCGCTACGCTCAGGCCGCACGAGAAATTGCACTGGCCATTGGCGAACCTCCTGCTACCAAGGGTTATCCCCCTTCCGTTTTTGCCAAACTCCCAGCCTTGGTGGAACGGGCAGGCAATGGTGACGTAGGCGGAGGCTCCATCACCGCTTTCTATACCGTCCTGGCGGAGGGTGACGACCAACAGGATCCCATCGCTGACGCTGCTCGGGCCATTTTAGACGGCCACATCGTTCTTTCTCGAACGCTGGCTGAAGCGGGACACTACCCTGCTATTGATATCGAAGCATCTATCTCTCGGGTCATGCCTTCCATCGCCACCCCGCGTCACCAGGACGCCGCACGCCGCTTCAAGCGGTTATATTCCACCTATCACCAACACGCCGATCTTATCAGCGTAGGGGCCTATACTCCCGGGTCGAATCCTCGGGTCGATGAGGCCGTGACCATCCACCCCCGCCTCCAGGAATTCTTGCAACAGGAGATGATCCGATCTAGCCCTTTGCAAACGAGTCAGGATGAATTGTTCAAACTGCTTCGCGTCTAAAATCAAGAGTCAGCACAAAAGTAAAAACAAAGGCGAAAAGATTTCTCTTTTATGCTAAAAATAAAGATTCAAGGGACTTAGGTTATGGCAAAACGTTCCGAGCGATTGCAGCCAGTACAAAAGGTCGCAGAAAATCGTGAGCAGGATGCTGCTAAGGCAATGGGTAAGGCCAGTATCCATGTGGAGGAATTGGAAATACGTTTGACCGAATTGATTGCCTTTCGTGAGGAATACGCTCGCAATTTCCTAAGTGCAGGAGCAGCGGGAATGGGAGTATCGAGAATGCGGGAGTATCAAACTTTTATTAGCCGTATCGACCAAGCTATTGCCTATCAACAGACTATGATAGAACAGGGAAAAAGGGCATATGCCGAACGTCAACGGGTATGGAGACATCTCCACAGCCGAGTTTTAGCGATGGATAAGTTGGCCACCCGCTATCGTCAACAGGAACGAGCATACGCAGAACAACGGGAACAAAAGGAAACAGACGAGCGCGCCCAACGAGTGTCGCGCATAGAATTATGAACAAGCTGCTTGAACGATAATCATTCATTGTTTTCTGTCCTGTCTTCCAATTCGCAGATTCCAGAAGCATTGATCCAAAACTTTCTTTCAACCTAACCAAACAAAGAAAAACAGGATACCTTTGAGTCAATCCATAAACTACCGTCACGTTTTCCACGCAGGAAATTTTTCCGATGTCCATAAACATGCCACCCTTTCCCTGCTATTACGGGCGATGGGACGCAAGGACAAACCTTTTTTTTACCTAGAAACACATGCCGGAGCGGGCCGCTACGATCTCCATGGTGCTGATGCCGACCGCAGCCGAGAATGGGAGGAAGGTGTGGGTCGTCTTTGGGCGCAGAATATTCGTAACCCCACGCCCCAGCTTGCTTCCTATCTGGCAACCATTGTGGCCATTAATCCCAATGGACATCTGCGCCATTATCCAGGTTCGCCTCTAATCGCCCAGGCTTGTCTACGTCCTAAAGATCGTATGGTCCTATTGGATGCACGTTTTTCTGAAGCGCAACGATTGGAAACAACGGTTGGGGCAGACAAAATAGGCAACAATCAAATACAGGTTAGGGTGGGAGACGGGTACGCAGCACTTGAACCTTGGCTTCCGCCTCCGGAACGACGAGGTGTCGTATTTATTGACCCTCCGTTCGAACGTAACGATGAATTCAAACAACTCTTGGCAGCATTGAACACAGTGCATCGAATTTTTGCCACTTGTACCGTGGCGGTGTGGTATCCGCTCAAGAATCGGGCTGCAGTAACCCGATTTCACTATAACCTGAAAGAAAGTGGCCTACGTCGTTTGTTATTAACAGAACTGCGAGTATTGCCAGAAGATGTGGGTGGCCGACTTTACGGAAGTGCTTTGTTGCTGCATAACCCACCCTGGAAATTGGATCGAGAACTTACCGCACTGGGAAAGGAATTGACTACCCTTTTGTCTGCTGGTCCTATGACTGGCGCAGAGGTACGCTGGTTAGTCGGAGAGTGAATCTCTCTCAGATGGCGCAAAAAAATTAATTGTGACGCGCAGTAGTAGCGTCATCGCTACGGTGATTTTCCGATAAGAAGGATAATCCTCGATCGTTTACTTGTCAGTGGAGGTTTGTGCCATGGCAGATATCCAAGAACAATTCATGCTGCAGCTCATGGAGGATTTAGTCAATAATCAGGTGATGCTGCCAACGCTGCCTGAGGTTGCGCTTCGGGTAAAGAAAGTAGTAGAGGATGAACGTAGTACCCCCGTGCAGATTGCTCGAATGATAGGAAGCGACGCAGCCCTTTGTACGCGATTGTTACGTGTGGCCAACAGCGCCTTTTACCGCGGTCGTGCCCCTGCTAAGAACGTACAGGAGGCGATCTCTCGCCTGGGAATGTCGCAGGTACACAACCTCGTCAATGCCCTGGTTATGGAGCAGCTCTACCAGATGGCCTCCCTCAAGGCTTTGCGTCCCCATCTATCACGCTTGTGGGGCCATAGCACCCGAGTAGCCGCTATTAGTATGGTTCTTGCCCGTCGTTACACAAAGATTTCCCCAGAACAAGCGATGCTCGGCGGCCTCATCCATGACGTAGGGGTTCTACCCATCCTCGGTCGAGCAGAAAACTATCCGGTTTTATTTAACAATCCCAAGGTCTTGGGTGATGTTATTGCCGACCTTCATGGTGATGTAGGTCGCACCATATTGGAATCTTGGAATTTTCCTCAGGAACTTTCCAGCACTGCTGCCGAACACGATAATCTAACCCGAGACAGTGGTCCCGTAAAAGATTTGGTAGATGTGATCCAGGTCGCAAATCTATTGAACTACGTAGGTACTGATCATCGTCATACCGCAGTGGATTGGAATACAGTACCCGCTTTTGCCAAACTCGGACTTACTCCGGCAATGGGCATCGCGGTACTCAAGGAGGCTGCAACGGAAATTCATGACACGCAGGTAATGCTCGGAAGTTAAAATAACCTTTGGCTCCTGCGTCCCTGCGTAGGAGAAGAAACTATAAGGAAATTTTTAGCTACATTCGTTATTTGTTGAATGGAAAATGTTATGGAGAAACTTCTAACATTAGGTTCAACGCCTTCCGTGCCTGATCCGCTACCAATGTCTCTACCTGAATGTGATTAACCACTTGCCCTGCCACTAGATTTTCCAAAACCCAGGCAAGGTGTTGGGAGTCGATACGAAACATAGTGGAACACATACAAATCGTCGGAGACATAAAGTGGACATGCTTGTTCTGTGCGAGATTCTGTGCGTGGAGGCGTTTGACCAGATTGAGTTCGGTGCCCACTAGCCAGCGAGTACCGGGTGCGGAGTCCGCAACGGTACGAATGATGTACTCCGTAGAACCCACCGCATCAGATTTTTGGCAGACCTCGAAAGAGCACTCCGGATGAGAGATGATCTTGGTCTCTGGGAAACGAGATCGAAAGGCATCGATATGCTCTGGCCGAAACATCTGATGAACGGCACAGAAGCCTTTCCATAATAGAATTCGGGCGTGTTGTATCTCCTCCTCGGTTAATCCTCCCATAGGTTGTTCCGGATCCCACACCACCATCTCTTCCAAGGGGATACCCATTGCATAACCAGTATTACGACCTAGATGTTGATCTGGGAAGAACAGCACTTTCTTCCGTTGCGTGAAGGCCCATTCCAGAACCTGGCGGGCATTGCCTGAGGTGCAAACAATACCGCCGTGACGTCCGCAAAAGGCCTTTAGATCTGCGGCGGAGTTGATATAGGTCACTGGTGTAATTGCTACGTCCGGATCTAGGACCGTGGTCAATTCCTGCCAGGCCCGTTCAACCTTGGGCAAATCGGCCATATTCGCCATGGCGCAACCAGCAGCGAGGTCCGGCAGAATGGATATCTGTTCTGGACGCGAGAGGATATCCGCCACCTCGGCCATGAAATGCACCCCGCAAAAGACGATATAACGAGCCCGAGAAGCGGCTGCCTGCCGGGAAAGTTTGAGGGAATCGCCAGAAAAGTCGGCGTGGCGGAAGACTTCCTCACGCTGATAATGGTGACCCAGGATAACCAGATCCTTACCCAACGTGCGTTTGGCAGAAAAGATACGTTCCTCGCAGGCGGCATCGTCAAGGTTGAGGTAGTGATCGAAAGAAATGGCGGCAGTTACGGATTCACTATTCATAAGGTAGTTAATTGGCGCAGGGAGTGGGATCTCAGGGGTACGATGGCGGAATTGACCCGGAAACTAATTATTTTTTTATTCATCGGACTTTCTCCGATGCATCAAGCCTATTTAGTGACGGATGTAATGCTCCAGCATTACCACGCTTAGAAAACCAATAAAAAATAGCGAGGTTACAAAAGGCGTATCATATTGTGGATTGGCATGTGCTTCAACTAACAATTCTTCAGTAACCAGATAAAGGAGCGCAATTAAACCAAAGGTATAGCCTGCGGTTATAGTGTCAGGCGATAAATTAGCTGCCATAAGCCCAAGCGAAGCACCAATTGGTAACATTGCCCCAATTACTACGCCAATGGCTATAATCGCCGTATTTGAGTATTCGAGGGCCAGCGCTGAGGTCAAAGCCAGTCCTAAAAATAAAACTTCCACTGACAATGCAAAAGTTAATAGAAATCCCTGACTTGCTCCAGCAACAAAACCCAAACCAATAATCAGGCCGTCTATTAGCGTATCAAACGCCACGGAAAAGATGAAGGAGGACGAACCACCAAAATTTTCATCTATCGCCTTCATGATAAAAGTCATAAGGATACCAGCCATACCGCCGATCAAGATTGGCAAAGAATTGGCTTGTTCTAATACCTCTGGAAGCAGTTCGCCCGCTGCTGCCGCAAATACTATGCCTGCGGCCAAATGTTGAAATGTGCTAATGGCCCGTGGTGAAGGTACGTAGATAACAGCTATTGCCATCCCAGCAATGGCGGCAAGCATGGGAATGAAGGTATAAATTATCATAGCGGATAGATTTACCTAAAAGATATTATTTAGCTAATCAAACGGATTTATGGTTTTCCATATTTTTAATTTTCAACAACCCGCAACGCTACCAATTCCCCCTCCCTTGCCTCTAGCGATTTTTCTTCCGATCGTTCCTCAGTCTTCTCCTTTTTGAACGCCTGCCACAATTCTCGGCCACTCCAAACCTCCGCACTGCGTGCATAGAGCGCCCGATCCAATTCGTCGATAGCGCTGGCTAGAGAAGTGTCCACCCGTGCCGCCAGCGCGGTAAGACTGGAAGGGGGGTGTTCCGCCCATTGTAATTGTCCCCAGGCGAGCAAGGCGATTTTAGCGGCTTGGCGGTCGTTGGCACGGCAGCTTTGCTTCAGATGTCGTTCGGCTTGGCGACGACTTACCGCCAGCGGTGTGCTGTCGGCGTTGGGAACCTGGCCATAGTAACGATACCACCAAGCAAGCACAGTAGCAGCCCAACCAAGTGCCAACACAAGGGCCAACCACGGCCAGACGCCAACAGTTGGTGTGGAAATAGTGGATGTGGCCATTGTTGGTAACTTGGCATCGGGGGAACGAGATTCAGAGGCAGGTGGCGGGGTCGGAATTGCTGCGGGAACCGATGCGGCCAGTGACTGCGGTATTTGTTGTGCACCTGGCAAAACCTCAATGGTGCGAGGCGATAGGAGGGCGATTTCGGGTCGATCGGTGGCAGTATTCCACCAAGGGACTTCGATGGGTGGCAGGGCGAAACGACCAGGGTGGGTTGGAATGAGGGCAACCTTCTCCTGGCGGGTGCCAGTAATACCATTCTTGTCCCGATTTTCGGTAAGGGTGGGTTGATCCGGGTATTGTTTTAGCCCATCCGAGTCGGTGCTGCTTACGACGGGTAGTTGTGCAGCGGTAAGGCCGTCGGCAATGATGGCGATAGTACGAGTCACTGGTTCGCCAACTACAAATTTCGGTGATTCCGGCGACCAGTGTTGGACCAGTTGCAGGTTACGGGCTGGTAGCCATTGTCCATTAATTGAAGATGGGATTGGCTTTACAGTTAGTTCCAAGGCCGGAGAATGCACACGCCGGGGGCGAGTGTTCTGATCGAACGGATCCAGCATAAATGGGCTATTTCTAGTGCGGCTACGCTCGACCACGCTGCCATCGAACAGTACCGGGTCAATGGTGAGGGGGCCGCTCTTCTGCGGATAGAGCGCGTAGCGTCGCTCGACTACCGCGTAGCGTCGGTTGTCGCGATTGGTCTGATACTCGCTACCGTCGCCGAGTCGCTCCACCACTAAATCACTGTCACTGGCCTTTGGATCGGATAGGCTGCTGCCGGGACCCAAATCTACGGTGCGGAATAGACGTACGGTGTAAACCACCTGCTGTTGAACGTAGACAGTGCTGGGTTCAGCGCTTACCTCAATGAATAGGTCGCCACCTTGTTGGGTAGCCAGGGCTGGCCGTTCGGCAGTAACCGTAAGATCGATAGGGCGACTTTGCTCGCCGCCCACGGTGATGGGAGGGATGCGCAGCTGACCAACACGTTTAGGAATAAGAATGAAATGCCACTGTGCCTTACGGCTGGAACGACCGTTGATAATTTGCACCGAGGTACTTTGGCTGCGACTGCGAATATCAAAATCAGCAGCCAGATCCGAAAGGTCGGGCTCACCGTCCGTGCTACCGTCTATTTCTAAGGTTAGGGTGAAATTCTCGTCCACACCCACCGGATTACGGTCCACCTGTGCATCTACGGCAGCCTGGGTATTACCCCAGATCATCAATGCGAACAATATAAATAGCGTGGGCCATTGATCAAGCCGCTTTTTGAACGAGATCACCATGGCGTGGCTCGCCTCCTGTGAGTTTTCATGACGATGAATTAGTGATTGGTTTGCTTCGTGCCTCAGTGCACCGGTTGCAGAGGACACATTTAATCGCGGTGATATGGGTGCCCGGTAAGTAAAGTCCAGGCACGATAGAGCTGTTCGGCCACCACTACTCGTACCAGGGGGTGTGGCAGCGTGAGGCGTGATAACGACCATAATCCGTGCGCTCGTGTCCTGCAAGTTGAGGCAAGTCCCTCGGGACCTCCCACCAGCAACGCCAGGTCACGACCTTCCCTCAACCAAATGGCCAGGTGGTCAGCCAATTCTCGGCTGGACCAAGACTGACCGCGTTCGTCGAGTGCCCAGACGACAGCATCTCGTGGTACGGTGGAAAGCATCCGATCCCCTTCTTGACGTACCAAACGTTCGATATCTGCACCCTTACCTCGCCGTCCGGTGGGAATTTCCACCAAACGCAGGGCACACTCCGGTGGCAGGCGCACGGCGTATTCCGTGTAGCCCTCATCTACCCAGCGAGGCATGCGCTCACCGACAGCAATCAAGTGGATCTTCACTGGACTCACGGAGGGAGGCACCGCGTCAGAGATGGATCGGCGCGGTGGTGGGTAACAAGGGGTAAAAGTGAAAGGTCAAAATAGATCGGGCTGACGAAAGCGGATCAGATAGTTAAGGAAATCGTTGTGCAATTCAGGGTGTTTGAGGCCATATTCCACCGTCGCCTCCAAAAAGCCCAACTTGTTGCCACAATCGTAGCGCCGACCATGGAAGCGATAGGCGAATACCGATTCCTCATCCAAGAGTTGGGCAATGGCATCGGTCAGTTGGATTTCCCCGCCCGCTCCGCGTTCGGTAGCGGCGAGTAGTTCGAAGATACGTGGGGTCAGGATATAACGTCCGACCACCGCCAGATTGGAAGGAGCTTTGGCCGGTGTCGGTTTTTCTACGATCTCGTGGACCTGCGCAACCCGCTCAGAGAGTGTCTCGGCCCTAACGATACCGTATCGCTGTGTTTCCTCCATTGGTACCTGTTCTACCCCAAGGATACTGCAACCACACTCCGAATAGTGTCTCATCATTTGTTCTAGGCAGCTCCCGTGCTCACCGCCATCGATGAGATCGTCCGCTAGGATCACAGCGAAAGGTTCATTTCCCACCACTTCTCTGGCACAAAGTACGGC
>Ga0268283_1001432_pt1 | contig 11774 bp, 5 predicted proteins | sample saktaG_13_FD_190140 | JGI IMG/M metagenome (GOLD analysis project Ga0268283, IMG submission 190140) | Saline water microbial communities from Sakinaw Lake, British Columbia, Canada - sak_2013_06_06_36m | ecosystem: Environmental > Aquatic > Non-marine Saline and Alkaline > Saline ... | reverse complement strand
AACCTGGCAACCGATTATACCGAAAGTAAAGGTCATAATAACCGCCCATACACTACACCTTCAACTCTCACCTCATCGTATTGGGGATACTTACATGATTATACCGGGAAAAATTACAACAACCTTTTGGATTTTTACCTGAATTACGTAAAGGATCTTAAATCAATCAGGAGCAAAATTGACCTGACTGCCGGTTATTCCTGGCAGCATTTCAAACGTGAAGGCGACCAATCTACTACCGGCTATCATTTCCCTGGCGAAACAGCCCAGTTGGATACAAGTGCTTTCGTAACTGAAAATTACCTGGTTTCATTCTTTGGGCGTTTCAATTACACCCTTATGGACAGGTATTTACTGACATTCACACTTCGTGATGATGGTTCTTCACGTTTCTCGGAAAATAACCGTTGGGGGCTATTCCCTTCAGCAGCCTTTGCCTGGAAAATTAAAGAAGAATCATTCCTGAAAAATGTTAAAGCTATTTCTGATTTGAAACTGAGATTAGGCTGGGGTGTTACAGGTCAGCAGGATATAGGTAATGATTATCCTGCACAGGCAACTTACATCACATCTTCACCGGGTTCATATTATATGATCGATGGCAAATATATCCCAACTTTACGTCCAAGTGCTTATGACCCGGATATTAAATGGGAAGAGACAACCACCCAGAATATTGGATTGGATGTTGGTTTCGCTGATAACCGTATTACAGGATCATTCGATGTGTATAAACGCGTTACGAAAGATTTGCTGAACACTGTTACCGTTCCCAGCGGAAGTAACTTCTCCAACACATTGTTGACTAACGTAGGTAGCCTCGAAAACAAAGGTGCTGAAGTTTCCCTGAACCTGGTGCCTATTTCGAAAGAAGATATGTATATGAGTTTAGGATTCAATGTTGGCTATAATATAAACAATATTACCAAACTGAATTTTACTGACGATCCGAATTATGCTATTTATGAAGGCGATGCTTTTACAGGCATAAAACAGATAACTAAAGTTGGCTATCCTGCACATTCATTCTTCCTGAACAAACAGGTGTATGATGCTAACGGTAAACCTATTGAAGGTGTGTATGTTGATCTTTCGGGACAAGGTGGAACTGTGAATGGTGATAACGCTGATAAGTATATCTATCATAATCCAGCTCCTGATTACCTGATGGGATTTTCTCTCCGGTTTACCTATAAAGATTTCGATTTTTCCGGTTCAACCCGTGCAAGTATCGGCAACTATGTTTACAACCAGGTTGCAGCCCGTGCTTCTCTTGACCAGATGTTTACGAACGAATGCTGGCGTAATTCACCAACATACTTAAGTGAGACAAACTTTGTGAAACGTCAGTTCACCAGCGATTATTTTGTTGAAAATGCTTCTTTCTTTAAATTAGATAATTTAAGCGCAGGTTACAAATTCGACAATATCGTTAGCAAACTGAATATGCGCGTGAGCTTTACCGTTCAAAACGTGCTCACTGTTACCAAATACAGTGGTCTCGATCCCGAAGTGTCCGGTGGTGTTGATAACAACTTCTATCCCAGGCCCCGTACATTCATGCTTGGTGTAAGTTTAAGCTATTAATCATCTAAAAACTAAACAGATATGAATAAGATAATAATAATAGGAATTTTTCTTTCAGCCTTGATGATATCATCGTGTGTGAAAGACCTGGATGTAACTCCGATAGACCCGAATAAAATTCTGGCAGGAAACTTAAATGATAATCCTGAATACATGAAGCAAGCTTTGGGTAAAGTTTATGCCAGTTTTATGATCCCTGGCCAGGGTGCTAACGGTGGCGATGACATTGCAGCTTCCGATGGTAACTTTTTTACTACCATGAGGGCTCTATGGAATTGCCAGGAAATAACTACGGATGAAGCAATCTGTGCCTGGGGTGATGTTGGTATTGCCGATTTAAATACCCAGACCTGGAGTGCGCAGAACCCGTTCCTCACTGCTCTGTATCAAAGGTTAAGTTTAAGTGTAACTTATGCCAATGAATATATCAGGAATACCGACGGAAGTACCGATCCTAAGTTAATGCAATATAATGCAGAAGCCCGTTTTCTGAGGGCTTTAGCTTACTCATGGAGCATGGACCTCTTTGGAAACCCAGCTTTTACTACCGAAGCAGATGCAGTAGGCAAATTCTTCCCATCGCAACTTGATAAGGAGATGTCAGTGGGCAGGGCCAAATTGTTCAATTATGTTGTAAAAGAGCTGAAAGGCATTGAAGGCAAACTGGGCGAACCCGGATCTTCATATCCACAAGCTGATAAAGGTGCCTGTTGGATGTTGCTTGCAAGGGTATATCTGAATGCTGAAGTTTATACCGGAACTGCAAAATATGATAGCTGTAAAATCTATTGTGATAAAGTGATCACCAGTGGGAAATATTCTTTGGCTACCAATTATCGTCAGAATTTCAGCGCCGATAACGATAGAAAAAGCAACCCGGAAATGATTTTTGCATGGGATCAGGATGGTGTTAATGTACAGGGATATGTAGGCACCACATTTATCATCGAATCCAGCAGTGATTCAAGGTATCTGAGCGCAAACAAAATTCATGGTTTAACTTCGAACACCAACTGGAATGGTAATCGTTCCAAAAAACAATTCATGTATGTATTATTGGGCGATACTATAGCAACTTACGGCAATGTTCCAATTCCATGGACAACCGATACTTTGTTTGCTCAATCACCTGACAAGCGCATCTATTGCAAAGTTAAAAAAAGCGTTGATATTCCAAGTCCTTCATCGAGTGGCGATTACGGAATTGGCGTCTACAAATTTACTGCAAACAATGCTGATGGCTCCCAGGCTTTAAATTATAACACAGCATTTGCATGCACCGACTTCCCGGTTTTCCGTTATGCCGATGCTTTGCTTATGAGAGCCGAAGCTAAATTCAGGTTACATGATGCTACCGCGGTTGATGATGTTAATGCTGTAAGGAAACGGGCGTTCGGAAATGAATCCGGAAATATCTCCCTTGGACAGCTTACAGCTGATTTCCTTTTAGCTGAGCGCGGTCGCGAGTTTTATTATGAAGCACAAAGGCGTACTGACCTGGTTCGTTTTGGCAAATTTACCGATGGCAATTACAACTGGGCCTGGAAAGGAAACACTTTGAACGGAACCAATACAGACAAACATCTTAATGTATTCCCTATCCCAGCCGATGAAATTTCCTCCAATTCGAACATCCAACAAAACCCTCTTTATTAATCCTTTAAACTTTTAAACAATGAAGAAAAATTTAATCATATATTTAACTGTCATTGGGTTGATTAGTCTTTTTTCCGGTTGTAAGAAGGATGAGACCAGGGTCGTTATGTCGGCCAGCCCAACTGCTCCAACAATAGTGACCATGCCCAACCTTACAATGGAAAGGGTTAACGGATCCAAGATTTTAACGTTTGTTGGCACCCCTCTTGATGCCGGTTTCCAGGCTTCAACAAATTATTTTCTTGAGGCTTGTGCTGCTGGAAGTAAATTTGCCTCCCCTATCGCAATCTTATCAGGCTCCCAGGACGCTGAGATGAAAATTTCTGTCAGTGATCTGAACGGGATTTTACTCAGAAGTTTCCCTGCCGACCAGGTATCTTCAGTTGATTTTCGTATTCGCTCTGTACTGGTTGCTGATGCTGGTAACGGTGTTGCACCTTTTGTTTACAGTTCTGAAACCAAAAATGCAGCTGTTACCCTTTACGGCTTACCACGTCTGGATCTGATTGGTTCAGGTGTTGACCAGAAAATTGAATCGCCTTTAGGTGATGGTAAATATGCAGGTTATGTGAAACTTGATATAACTAAATCATTTACTTTTAAAGACCCCGATGCTAATATCGTTTATGGTGGCAGCGCAGGAACGCTTTCAGTTAATGGCGCAGCTATAACTCCGGAAACTAATGGCTATAACTTTGTAGTTGCTGATACTAAAGCTCTCACTTACAAGCTGACTCAATATGAGATTGGCTTAGTAGGTTCTGCTACCAGTAATGGCTGGAATTCACCAGATACAAAAATGGATTACGATTCCAAATCCGGAACATGGTATATAAACAATGTAGTTTTGATAGATGGTGAAATCAAATTCAGATTTAATGATGGATGGGCTTGGAATTTAGGATGGAATGCTGGTAAAACTGCCCTGGAACATAACGGTGGTAATGTCGCAGTCGCTGCAGGCAATTATAATATCCGGTTAACCATCACTCAATTTACGGCCCCTGAAACTGGTACATTCACCATTACTAAAAACTAATTTGCCTGTAACAGCTGGTTCTCTGTGTATATTTAAAGCAGCACTTTGCATAAACACAGTGAACCAGTTACAAGGCAAATCAAGTTAAATCCTTAAATCAGTTCCTAATTGAAACACATAAAATAAAATCCATGAAAAGAAAGTCTATATTTAGAATATTGGCCATCCTTTTTACCGCGACAATCTTTTTTGCTGCCTGTACAAAGGAGGATCCAAATGTAAGATTAGCTCCCAAACTCTCAACCGCACAGTTATTGGATGTTTCATCCAGTGGCGCAACAGTGATCGGTTTTGTAGTTGCCCAGGGAGATGGTTTTGTCGAAAAAGGAGTTTGTTACAATACCGCTACAGCTCCAACTATTGCTAACTCCAAAACTGTTTATACAGGATCAACCACAGCTGCAACTTTTAATGTAGCCATGAGCGGACTTGCCTATGCAACAAAATACTATGTTCGTGCTTATGCAACTGATGCAAATGGCGTTACAGTTTATGGTGAAGAATTTTCTTTCACTACTCTTCCTGTTGTTCCTACTCTTGTTACTGCTGAAATTACTGATATTTCCGGTAATTCAGCTACCAGCGGTGGTATGGTATTGGTTGATGGTGGCGCACTAGTAACAGTTCATGGGGTTTGCTTTGGACTAAATCCAGCTCCGACTACTGACGACAGCAAAACTTCCGATGGAAAAGCTGCCGGCCCATACGTAAGCGCTCTTACCAGCCTCAAAGGAAACACCAAATACTATGTTCGTGCCTATGCTACTAACGCAGCCGGAACAGGTTACGGTCCTGAAGTATCGTTTACCACACAGGTTGACAAACCCGTTGTAACAACTACTGCAATATCAGCTGTTACCAAAGTGTCAGCTATTTCGGGAGGCGAAGTTACCTATGATGGTGGTGGTACAGTTTCAGCCCGTGGTCTCGCATGGGGTTTGACTGCCGATCCAACAGTTGCAGGCACCGTAAGTGAAGGTGGTTCAGGCATAGGAGCATTTGTAAGCAACCTTACCGGTTTAGAAAAAAACACCACCTACCATGTTCGTGCTTTTGCTACAAACAGCGTAGGTACTGCATATGGTGCAGATGTTTCATTTACAACCCTGGCAGATATCCTCACCTGGCATGTTCCCGGAGATTATCTTGTAGCCAGCTATCCAGGTGGCACATACAAAAACTGGGATCCTGCAAATTGCCCAATCCTAATGAATTCTCCAGATGTACCTAATATTCTTGAGGGGTATGTTTATATGGCCCAGGCAAGCAATAACTGGAAGTGCACTTCACAGGCTGACTGGAACGGAACAAATTATGGTCCTGGCGCAACAGCCGGTACTTTTAGCACCAATAACAATGCAGGCAACATTTTAGCTGCCGGCCCTGCTTATTATCAGATAAAAGCTGATCCTGCTGCTTTAACTTACACCATTATTGCAACTACATGGGGTATTATTGGCGATGCAACTGCCGGTAGCTGGGACAATTCAACTCCTTTGACTTACAGTCCTACCACAAAAACGTGGACAGGAGCAGCACATATGAAAGCTGGTGCCTTCAAATTCAGGGCTAATAATGCCTGGGATATCAACTATGGAAGCGTACTTGCTGATGGCAAACTGGATACTCAGAATAACAATAATATACCTGTTACTGTTGAGTCAGATTATCTCATCACATTAGACCTTAGTGCTCCAAATGCATATACTTACAGCACCTTAACATGGGGTTTGATCGGTGATGCTACTCCAGGTGGATGGAGCACAGATACTCCAATGGCTTGGGATGCAACCAATAAAGTCTGGACAGTAACAGTGGCACTTGTATCAAGCGGTGGAGCTAAATCGTTCAAATTCAGAGCTAATCAAGCCTGGACTCTAAACTATGGAGGCAAAGGCACTTCCGATGGCAGTGCTGATAATTATTCAGGAGATGGTTTTACTGCTCCTTTAGCTGCTGGTGGAAAAAACCTAGGTGTACCGGGAAATGCTAACGGTACATATAAAGTTACTTTGAATCCTGCAACTCTTACAGCTACAGTAGTTTTACAATAACCAAAGTACATAATACGCAAGGGAAGTTACAGCTTTGTAACTTCCCTTGCAGTATTATAATGTGGCAATCTTTTAAATTACTTCTCAGAAAAATTTTCAGGGATCTTACGTTCAGTGTCGTTTCCATTAGTTAAACGCTGAGCTAGGAGATTCAATTTGTAATCAATTTACATTTTTCTCCTGTGAAGAATCTTTTAATTGAACAATCTGTTTGCTGCATGAGAATCACTTTTTTATCACAGATTATTCTTTCTCTAAGTCTGACCTTTGATTAACTAAGGTTACTTAAAATTGTGCCATGCCCCATTTCCGCAGTCAATTATTTGATTACTGGGAACAATTATATCCCGGCGTACCAGCTAAAATTCTGGAAAACTTTCTCCTTACTATCGAATTCTATTCCGATAAGAATGATGAGACTGATTTTCAGGCCGATTGGTACAAAGATGCTGTTGTATATTCGCTGTACGCTGATCTTTTTAATACCGACTTTATCGGTTTAACCCACAAACTTGATTACCTGCGCGATCTTGGCATCAACTGTATATGGCTTTTACCTGTGCTGGATTCGCCGATGCGCGATGCAGGATTTGATATCAGTGATTATAAAAATATAAGAGCTGAATTACTTGATAAGTCTGGAAAAACAAATGATCAGAACGTTTTCAGGCAATTCCTTTCTTCTGCTCATGAAAAGGGAATTAAAGTAATTTTTGATATTTCGATGAATCATACTTCTGACGAACATCCCTGGTTTATAGAAGCATCCAAATCGAAGGATAATCCTTTCAGAGATTACTATATCTGGTCAGATAATGTCGATTTGTACAAAGCTGCCAGGATAATTTTTAAAGGAATTGAATCATCAAATTGGGAAAAGAAAGGGGATGATTATTATTTCCACCGTTTTTTTAATTTCCAACCCGATTTAAATTACAGAAACCCACAGGTTTTGCTTGAAATATGCAGCGTCCTGTTATTCTGGCAAAATGCCGGCGTTGATGGTTTCAGAGCTGACGCAACACCTTATATCTGGAAAGAAGAAGGCACTGAATGCGAAAACCTGCCTAAAACTCATTTGGTTGTTAAATTTTTTAGGGCGATACTTGATTATATCAAACCCGGCTCCCTCCTGTTGGCTGAAGCCTGCCAGCAACCTGCCCAGGTTGTGGAATATATGGGCAATGGCGACGAATGCCATGCTGCCTACCATTTCCCGCTTATGCCGCGGATTTTTAAATCCATCGCAATGCAAAGCGGCAAACCTATTGAAGAAACACTCTCAAAAGCTTTTACACCTGAATTACCAGCAAACGGACAATGGTTTACATTCCTGCGCTGTCATGACGAGCTTAGCCTAGAACTTGTTTATGTTACCGAAGAAGAACGCAAATACATACATCAACAATATTGCCTCAAACCCGAATGGAATTTCCGCCTGGGCGAAGGTATTTCTGCCCGTCTTTCCGAACTTATGCAGCGCGACGAGCGCCGGATCCTGCTTGCCTATTCAATCATTTTAACCCTTCCGGGAACGCCTGTTATATATTATGGTGACGAATTCGGGAAATTAAACGATGAAGCCTATTACAATGAAATGATTCAGCTGACAGGTAAAGATGACACCCGTTTCCTGGTACGTGGAAAGATCGATTGGGAAGAACTATCTTTCAATCTACAACATCCTGAAAGTTTCAGCAGTCATATTTATACTAAACTCAGGCTGATGCTGCATAAACGCAATCAGCACAAGACTTTTGGCCGGGGCACTATTGAATTTATTCCTGTTACCGGAAGTGAAAACGGAAGCCTGCTTTCGTTTATCCGCACATATGAGAATGAAAAATGGCTGATCATTCATAATATGACAGATACTGCGGCCGCTATTAAGTTGCCTGCAATTGCAGAAAACTGCGTTGATGTTTTTAGCGATACAACTCCCCTTACTATTGAACCTTATGGTTTTAATTGGGTAAAGATCAGTTAAAATTGTCGCTTAGCTTATTAACTCAAGAAAATGAATTCTAATTGGCCACTGTAGAATCTTCAAAATATAACAGTTAAAGGCGAAAGTTAATAATAGCATGATTTGAAAAATGGTTACAAAAAACAAATCAAAAACTTTCGAATGACTTCTGATTCCTCTCAAAAACTCAAACTCTCAACCTTCAACAACTAAATGACTACCGAATGGCCATTGATTGACCATTGAAAATCTGCAATTTATTTTAAATATCCTTCCTATGCCAAGCAAATATCTTTTCGAAGCTGTAATTTTTGACCTTGATGGTGTTATAACCCGTACAGCTCTGGTTCATAGCCATGCCTGGAAAAAAATGTTCGATGACTACCTTCTCCAACGCGAAAAGGAGTTTGGCGAACCTTTTAAGGAATTTACACAAAAAGAGGACTATCTTCCGTTTGTAGATGGCAAGCCACGCTACGAAGGAGTAAAGTCTTTTCTCGAATCGCGGGGAATTAGTATACCATTTGGTGATCCTTCAGATGAAGTTGAACTGGAAACTGTATGCGGATTAGGCAACCGGAAAAACATCACATTCAATGAAGTATTGACGCGCGACGGGGTGAGCGTATATGATTCTACTGTTCAACTGATTCATGACTTAAAAAAAGCTGGAATTAAAGTTGGAGTTGCCTCCTCAAGCAAAAACTGTGAAGCCGTACTGGAAGCAGCCGGGCTGATGCCATTAATCGAAACACGCGTTGATGGGGTTGTATCTGCAGAAATGGGATTAAAAGGAAAACCCGAACCTGATATTTTCACAACGGCTGCCGCAAACCTTGGCGTTAAGCCGCATAATGCCATTGTAGTTGAAGATGCTACCTCGGGAGTTGCAGCAGGAAAAGCCGGGAATTTCGGACTGGTTCTGGGATTGGCCCGTGAAGAAAATAAAAATGAACTGCTTATAAATGGTGCCGACATTGTGTTGGAAGACATTTCTGAAACATCGCTCGAAGGCCTCAACGACTGGTTTAATAAAGGAATTGAAGCTGATGGCTGGAATATAACCTATAACACCTACGAACCTAACAAGGAACGTACTCGTGAAGCTCTGCTAACCGTTGGAAACGGCTATTCAGGTACCCGCGGTGCCATGAACGAAAGCGATGCCAACAAGATAAATTACCCCGGAACATACATTGCAGGATTGTACAACCGGCTAAGCACTCCAATAGCAGGCAGGGATGTTTGGAATGAAGATTTTGTAAATGCACCGAACTGGTTGCCAATTACATTCTGTATCAACGATGGTAAATGGTTCGATATAAACGATACTGAAATAATCTCCATTCAGCGCAAACTTGATTTTAAATCAGGGCTGCTAACGCGTTCTCTTAGAGTAAACGATGAAAACGGGAACGAAACCTTAATTGAATCCAAAAGATTTTCGTCAATGGCTGATCCGCATTTATCAGCCATGCACTATTCGGTGAAACCGTTAAATTACAGCGGTAAAATTACTATCAAAACAGGCCTGAACGGCGCAATCATCAATGATGGTGTCGAACGCTATAAATCGCTCAACCAGCAGCACCTTAAACCGCTTGAGCAGGGAGCTTCGGGTGACAGACAATATGTTGTTGTTTCAACAACTCAATCGGGAATACAAATTGCAGAAGCTGCCGACCATTTCTTCTTTCAGGATGGAATTTCGTCCGGCGTTGAACTTTATCACTCCATTTCACCATCAGCTGTTTATAGCACGGCATCTTTTAATCTTGATAAGGATGAAGTAGTGACGCTGGTTAAGAAAATTGCCATTTATACCTCGAAGAATGATGATGTCACCAATCCTTTACAATCTGCTAAAACAAAATTAGATACCGTTTCCGGCGATTTTGATGCTCTTCTTGCGGAAAGCAAGTTAGCCTGGGATAAAATCTGGGATAGTGTTGACATGAAGGTAACCGGCGATCGCTTTTCGCAAAAACTACTCCGGCTTCACCTCTATCACCTGATGGTAAGTATGTCGCCGCATAACAGCGACATCGATGCAAGCATTACTGCACGGGGTTTACATGGTGAAGCATACCGCGGACATATTTTCTGGGACGAGCTTTTCATCCTGCCTCTTTACGATATTAATATGCCTGAAGTAGCAAAATCGATGCTGATGTATCGCTACCGCAGGCTCGAAAAATCAAAAGAATACGCCAAAGAATACGGTTATTCCGGAGCAATGTTTGCATGGCAGAGCGGTTCCGACGGTCGCGAGGAAACCCAGGTTATCCATCTGAATCCGCTTAACGGCCAATGGGATGTGGATCATAGTTCACTCCAGCGCCATGTTTCGCTTGCTGTGGCTTTCGACATCTGGCAATATTTCCAGATCACCGAGGATCACGATTTCATGAAATCGTATGGGACAGAAGTATTCCTGGAGATATGCCGTTTCTGGACAAGCAAATGCCACTGGAATGAGAAACGGCAACGTTACGATCTCACTAAAGTAATGGGTCCTGATGAGTTTCATGAACTGTATCCTGATGCTAAAGAAGGAGGCTTGAACAACAATGCTTATACCAACCTTATGACAGCCTGGGCGTTCCGGAAGGCAGCCCTGATACTGGAATCGTATGGCGAAAATGGATTAGCCGAATTCGAAAAACTTGGCTTCAAAAAGGAAGAACTTAATTTGTGGAATGAAATAGCCGGAAAATTATTCCTCGATATTAACAACGATGGAATCATTGCTCAGTACGAAGGATATTTTGACCTTAAAGAACTGGACTGGGATTTTTATAAAAAGAAATATGGGAATATTTACCGCATGGATAGGATACTTAAAGCAGAAGGGCTCACACCTGACGAGTTTAAAGTTTCCAAACAAGCTGATACACTGATGACTTTTTATAACCTGGAAAAAGCAGAAGTCGACAGCCTGCTTTCCGGTTTAGGATATAACTTGCCTGCAGATTACCTGCAACGAAACCTGGAATACTATTTTGGCCGGACTTCGCATGGCTCGACACTGAGCCGAATTGTGCATGCCCGACTAGCTTCAATTGCCGGCAACAGGCAAATGAGCTGGGAATTGTATTCTGATGCGTTAGCAAGCGATTTTGTGGATATACAAGGCGGAACTACTGCCGAAGGCATTCATGCCGGTGTAATGGCAGGAACCGTTCTTATAGCACTGAGTACTTTTGCCGGTATTTCGTTCGACCAGGATCATTTGTCGGTACAGCCTTCGATGCCTGATGCATGGGAATCATTGAGTTTTGGAATAAGCTTTAAAGGAACCCGCTTCCAAATGACAATTACGAAAACTCAGCTAGTTGTAAGTGCGGATAAAGACTCTACGATCCTGGTGAATACCAAGAAGATGAAAGTTGCCGAAGGAAAAGACAGTATTTTCACGTTTTAGCTCGGATTCCTGCTTAACTTTGACCTTGCATTCCCGGTTTAAACCCTT
>Ga0268283_1001431_pt1 | contig 11778 bp, 8 predicted proteins | sample saktaG_13_FD_190140 | JGI IMG/M metagenome (GOLD analysis project Ga0268283, IMG submission 190140) | Saline water microbial communities from Sakinaw Lake, British Columbia, Canada - sak_2013_06_06_36m | ecosystem: Environmental > Aquatic > Non-marine Saline and Alkaline > Saline ... | reverse complement strand
CGAATTAACAATCAATCTTTTACTATAAAACTATTTATTTATGAAATTAAATCCTACCCTCACGGCACTTTTGGCCTGCTTACTCATTTCGTTTTCTGTTATTGAATTCAGCTGCAGGAAAGAAGCTGATCAGCCTGAAATTCCGGTCGTGGCTACCCTCACGATATCCGACACCAGTTACACAACAGCAAGTTGCGGAGGCAATATAACTTCTGATGGTGGTGATGCAATACATACGCGTGGAATTTGCTGGAGCACCGGCGCTAATCCAACTACAGCCAACAGCAAAACCATCGACGGCAAGGGAATCGGGAAATTTTCAAGCTCCATGACTAACCTGCTGCCCGGCACAACTTATTTTGTTCGTGCCTATGCAACCAATACTATTGGAACCGCTTACGGGGAATCCGTTTCTTTTTCTACAAAGATATACCCGGTAAAAGGAACTTTAACAGGCAATATTAAGCTATACGACAGGTATGGCAATGAAAACCATGTGTATACCGATGTAAAAATTGAACTCACCGATACAACAAACAAAACTGTTATCGTATATCCCGGATCGGATGGAAGATTCCGCGCCGACAACCTGCTTTTAGGCAATACCAGGCTGTTTATTGATAAACCCGGGTACGGCATATTAAATTCATGCATTATCAGGCACACCAAAATCATTGATACATTGTCAACTATAGAATTACTGGAAGAATTGCCGTTTGCTTTCCAGAATTACCAGGTCTCGTACAGTGCCGGCATGTTACATTATGATGAGTATTGTAATTATGTTTCAACAGATTCGTATATGGTTACCAATCTTATTTGTTTCAGCAAGAGCCCGGAAGTATCATTAAACAACTGTTCAATCCTATTCGGTACCGGAAGCTATTCCAATGTCGCCTATATTAATAGTTCCAGCAACGAATCTACCAGCTTTTCGTTCAGTACTTTTGTGAATGCAGGGTTTAAAACCGGAGATATTATTTATTCAGTTGAATATCCGGTAACTCAAAATTTCTTTGCCATTTATTATGATCAGAAAGACCTTTTCAACCCACTTACGTATAAATTAGGTAATCCATCAAATGTTGATTCATTTGTGCTCAGCCAGTAAAAGTGGTTGATTGAATTCTGATTTAGCCCACTTTACGCAATTGGAGAGGAAGGCGAACTATTTGTGTTAGTTGGCTAAGCCCCGATATAGCAAATATTTGTTTGTCAAAGAGTTAGATTTGACAAATATCAGGCTTGGTTTATCGATTATGCTAATGCATAATTTGGGGTGAAATTGTTCAATCAGCCATTCTTCACTGCTTTCCTTCGGATTTTCATTCATTGCCTGAATGATTTTTCTATTTGTAAACCTTTTAAAATCCCCTAATATTTCTTCAGGTTTATAATCAGCGGAAATTCTGAAAACCAAATGAGCATGGCTCGACATTATGCAACAAGCGAATACTTCCTTTGCTATGTTTTGCCGGCTAATGCTATGGCTCTACAAAAGAATGTCCTTGTATTCACTCCTCGTCAAAACATCAATTCATGCCACTACAGCAAAACTAACAAAGCATGCACCTTCAGGATGATGGAATTTATATTTGCGACTTATAAAGTAAATTTAATGAATTTCATTTACAGTAAAATCTCAAAGAGATTGTAATTATTAAGAATAAACAGAAGCCCCAGATGCAACAAAGTCCCATAGGGACGAAATAGTATTTTAACAGAACATCAATGGTTCAGAATATTTCCAAAGCGTCCCGAGCGGTCATAAAAATCCGGATTTCAAATTTCATTTTCTGATTCCCTTTCTTCTGCTGGTGAAATTCTTTTGGCTTATATGTATAACTGGTATAATTGCTTATTGGTTAATATGTTATGTGATATATGTTGCAATTATCTCATCTACGTTCTCAACTCAGCTCTATCCCCCCGATAAAAGAATTGAACTTTTCCTAGCCATTTAGTAGGGTTCGGATAGCAAATGGTGTATATATATCAAGAAACAAAATGATGGAAGCGAACTACACCATTTTAATAGAAAATTTTTTAAAAGGAAATCTGTCGTCGGCGGAGGTTGAAGAATTAAAACTCTGGCTGGCCGAAGATGCAGAACACCACAGTGTGTTTGAACAGATGAAACTTAACTGGCAACCCGAAGAATGCACTGACAGCACGGTCGACAATGCCTTGAAGGAACTTCACGTCAAACTTAAGTTGAATCAATCGCTTTCCACCGTCAGCAATTTGAAAGTTGTACGACGGAAAACACTTTTCCTTAACCTGCTTAAAGTAGCTGCCATTTTCCTTGTAGGTTTCCTGCTCAACCAGGTAATTCATTCCTATCTTACACCTGGTTCGAAGAAAATTCAATGGTATACCGTAAGTGCTGCCGAAGGACAAAAATCAAAAATTGTACTTGCCGATGGCACTGAAGTATGGCTTAATTCGGAATCCACACTCAGGATTCCCGTTTCCGAATCACCTGCTTCACGCAATGTGGAGCTAACCGGGGAGGCGTATTTTAAAGTAACTAAAAATCCAAAAGTCCCGTTCATCGTCAGGACAAAAGCGTATGATGTTAAAGTGTACGGAACCGAGTTTAATGTAATGGCTTATGATGATTTTAACCGTACCGAAACCACTCTGGTGAATGGCATCGTAAAAATCAGCCGGAACAACAACGAACTCCTGTTGAAACCTGGTGAAACCATGGTTTTTGCAAATAATAAATTTACACGAAAGGCAGGAAAAGTGGAACAGGCTGTAAGCTGGAAAGACGAGAAGTTCTATTTCGATGCCATTCCTTTCAGCGAACTGGTTGTGCGGCTCGAGAGATGGTATAATGTAAAAATTGAAATCAGCGATCCAGGTCTGAAAAACAGGCTTTATTCAGGAGTTTTCAAAAACGAGGAAACCATCTGGCAGGTATTGGATGTGGTTGAGAAAACTTCGCCTATTCACTACCAAAAAAGTGGATTCCGTGAAATTATAATAAGCAGTAAATAGTCGATAGGAAAAGCCAAGAGAGACTTTTTCATTGAAGTATCTATTTGACAAGGTTTTAAAACTTAACAGATAAAGTGTATGAATTTATTTTTACCAGGGAATACAGATGCGCTAATGCCTTCGGGGAATAAAAAAAGCAGTTCCGGGAAAACCAGGTTTCTTTTGCTGATGTTTCTTCTGTGCTTATTGGGTTACACCACATTTGCACAAAACAGCAAGGTCAATCTGAATCTCACCAATACTTCCATCAAGGATGTGTTCAAGGAAATAGAAAAACAGTCGCAATTTTCGATTTTCTATTCGGATGAATTAATTAAAAACATTACGGTTAAGAATTTAACTTCAAAAGGTGAAACCGCATTAACCATACTGGATAAATTATTGCCCCAGTACAATTTAAGGTACGAACTCAATAACAATATCATTGTCATTTTACAGGCAGCTGATAGGAAGTCGAAAACTCCTGAAAAACACACTGTTACAGGAAAAGTTACTGGTGCCGACGGATTAACGATACCCGGTGTAAATGTCTTTTTAAAAGGCTCGAACGAAGGAACCAATACCAATATTAACGGTGAATTTACTATTGAGGTGCCAGGCCAAAACAGTACTTTGATTTTCTCGTTTATTGGTTTTATTCGCCAGGAAGCTGAAGCAGGGAACCTGAATACCCTGGATATAGTGCTTCAACAGGAAAGTGTGGAGTTAAACGGGGTTGTGGTAACAGCGCTGGGAATTACCAAAGAGAAGAAAGCTTTAGGATATTCTGTATCGTATTTAAAAGGGAATGAATTAACTACAGTTAAAGATCCAAATATTATGAATTCCCTGGCAGGGAAATCTGCCGGGGTACAAATTTCTAAAAGTGCCGGCGGTCCTGATGCCTCAACCCGGGTAATTATCCGCGGTATAAATTCTTTGCAGGGGAATAACCAGCCTTTATTCATTGTTGATGGAATCCCGATGAATAACAGTAATTTCGGGCAAACGGTGGCGAGTGCCGAAGGCAATGATGTAGGCCAGGGTTTTGAACTTGGCTCAGGCATTGGCGACCTGAACCCCGAAGATATTGAATCAGTCAGTATTTTGAAAGGGCCTAATGCTTCTGCCTTGTACGGCTCACGAGCTGCCAATGGAGTTATAATTTTTACAACAAAAAAAGGAACAAAGCGAACAGGCATCGGCATTACATTTTCTACAAATACCACTGCCGACAGGGCTGTTTACGACAGGGTTTACCAGGATGTATACGGATTCGGAAATAATGGAATTTCGCCTGTTAACGCCGACGGAATGAAGCAATTCCAGGACCAGACAGAAGGCAGCTGGGGTGGCAAAATGGATGGAACGCCATTTATCGATTGGGATGGAGTTACGCGCAACTACGACCCTCAGCCTGATAACTACAAGGATTTTTTTGAAACCGGGTACACATCTACCAATACAATTGCTGTTGCCGGTGGCAACGAAAAGGCTGTTTACAGGTTATCGTATACTAATTTATCGAACAAAGGTATTTCTCCAAATAACCAGTTTGGCAGGAATACATTCACCCTTAGTGCCGGCGCAGACCTTACGCCCAAATTGAAAATTGATACCAAGGTTACATATATAAATCACGAGGCAAAAAACAGGAACTTCCAGGCCGACGGGCACAGCGTTTCACGAAATTACATCCATATGTCGCGCCATGTAAGCGATGCGTCGCTGCGAAATTATGAAAAAGCTGACGGCACCCAGAATGTGTGGAGGAATAACGACAGGCAATCAAACCCGTATTGGGTCGCGTATAAAGATTATAACGGCGATACCAGGGACAGGATCATGGGGAATACATCCGCTAACTACACTTTCAACAGTTGGCTTTCCCTGATGGGCAGGGTTGGTATTGATATGTACAATGCTAAAACCAAACAAATTACTGCTACCGGGGAACTTACCCGGCTTGGATCCGACGGGCAACTTTATGAAGCCATGCAATTCAGCAAGGAGATAAACTCCGATTTCCTGCTTTCTACACATAAATCATTAAGCAGCAAAATCTCAATTTCAGGTACATTTGGCGGCAGCAATTATTATCAGCAATATCATTCTTCTTCGGGCAGGACAACGCGTTCATCTACACCCAATTTCTATAATATTCAATATTCGAAGGATAATATTATAGCCTGGACAGTTTTCTCCGAAAAGAAAACACAGTCGCTCTACAGCACTGCCCAGGTTGAATATAACAAGTTTTTATACCTTGATGTCACAGCCAGGAATGACTGGTCGTCAACATTGCCGGTAAAAAATAATTCCTATTTCTATCCTTCCTTAACCGGGAGTTTTGTGTTTTCTGAATTTCTGAAAACGAAAGATAAGGTTATTTCTTTTGGCAAACTGAGGGCTTCGTGGGCCAAAGTTGGTAACGACACCGATCCGTATCGCCTCGAAAGCGTATTTAACTCTGCCGGCAGTTATAACGGGCAGCCGCTGGTAACTATTTCAACTGGTTTACCCGCTGTGGATCTTCAGCCGGAAACAACAATTTCATACGAAGTCGGAACAGAACTTCGATTCTTCATGGATCGCCTTGGTTTGGATCTTACCTTGTATAAATCGACCACCAGCAATCAGATTCTGAATGCTGATATAGCAACGTCTTCTGGTTTCAACAATGCTTTGATAAATGCCGGTGAGATTGCAAATAAGGGTATTGAACTGCAGATAAATGCAGAACCTGTAAGGCTTAAGAATGGTTTTTCCTGGAATATCATCTTTAATTATGCCAAGAACCTTTCGCAGGTTGTTAGTTTAACCAATGGATTAAACAGCCTGGTACTGGCTAATCACTGGAATCTTACCGTAGAAGCCAATCCCGGTGAGCCTTATGGCAACCTGGTAGGAGTGCAGATAAAAAGAGATGCCAACGGCAATAAAGTAATTGGTGCCGACGGGAGATATGTTCGTGGCGACAGGGTGGTACTTGGCAATTATAATCCCGACTGGATTGGCGGCATCACGAATAATTTCAAATATAAAAGATTCTCGTTGAATTGCCAGGTTGATATGAAAGTAGGAGGGGAGATTTATTCGGCGACCAACCACTATGGCATGGAAAAAGGTGTATTTATTGAAACCCTGGCCGGCCGGGCCGAATGGTATGCTTCCGAGGAAGCACGGAAAGCAGCGGGAGTTACTTCAGCGGCATGGACACCTACCGGCGGAATTATTGCCGAAGGAGTTTTGGCGGATGGAACCGTAAATACCCGGTATATGAATCCGGAAACCTATTATACCCAGTTTGCAACCTGGACCAAGGAAATTCATGAACCCTACGTTTATGATGCCACATATATCAAATTACGTGAAGTTTACCTGAGCTATAAACTGCCCGAAAAACTTGTTAACCGGATAAAACTTACCAGCGCCGAGGTTGCCCTTACGGGTCATAACGTTTGGCTTATTTATAAAAAGACACCGAATATTGATCCGGAATCCGTTTATAACAGCACCAATGCACAGGGTGTGGAGTATGCAGCACTTCCTTCGGTCCGGAACTTAGGATTCTATATAAAAGTTGAGTTTTAGCATAGTGTAGTGACATCTCAGCATTAAAACGTTAAAGAAAAATATTGACGCGATGAAAAAATTGAAAACATATAAGCTTGTCACAATTCTGGCAGTCCTGCTTTCCGTCCCGATTCTGATTTCCTGTGAAAAGAATTTCGGGGATATAAATGTAAATCCCAATGCACCAACTGTAACAAACCCGGACTTTATTTTTACGGAAGCCCTGATAAACGGAGCACAGATGGATGCAAACCGTGATTTTGGAATTTGGGCAGGCTTAACGGCAAGTGATGAAGGCCTCGAACGGAAAGACAATTATTTTTTACCAAGTGAGCTGGCAATAAATACCTGGCGGGATTGCTATTCCATAGTAGCCAACCTCAATGAAATTGTGAAAATCGTTAAAGATGATCCATATTATGTAAATAAACTCGCCGTTACCCGCATCTGGCGTGTTTATGTTTTCGGCAGACTTACGGATCTTTATGGCGATATCCCTTACTCACAGGCAGCAATGGGAAATACGGATCAGTTTTTAATTGCACCGGTTTACGATACACAACGATCTATTTACCTGGATTTACTTGATGAACTGAAAGACGCTATTTCTACAATAAATGTAACTACAACTGCTCTCGGAAATTATAAATCTGCTGATATTGTTTATGGCGGGGATCTTACAAAATGGATAAAGTTTGGTAATTCGCTGCGTCTTCGGATGGCCTTGCGGATTTCGAATGTTGAACCCGACCTGGCCAAAGGGATTGTAACTGAAATTATGACTCAAAACCAGATTATGGCAGTTAATGGCGATGGCTTCCACTTCAAGTTTAACAAAGATTTTAAGCCGGCAACCTATTATTTCTACTCAGCTGGATTAGCTCGGATATTGCCAAGCAAATTCCTTGTTGACATGATGCTGCAAACCAGTGATCCCCGGTTGCCAATCTATGCTCAGCATCCCGAAAAAGGAACCTTGTTAACATCCTACAGAGGAATGCCAAGTGAACTTACTGTGGATGAAAGGATTGCTGCAGATTACAATTTTAAGAAAGCTTCTCATGTTGGTTCGTATTTCTTGCGCGAAGATGTTGTGGGCTTCACGCTGAGTTACGCTGAAGTCTGTTTTATGAAAGCAGAGGCAGCTTTTAAAGGCTGGGGCGCAACGCCTGCTGATGCAGAAACATTTTATAACCAGGGAGTACTGGCTTCTATGAGTTTCTTTAAAACATTCACTCCATCCAACGATTTACAGAAAGATCCTTTTGCTGAAATTACTGTGGCACAGATTAACACTTACCTTAGTGGGCCAGGAAAATTTGAAGGCACAGAGGAACAAAAATTCGAAAAGATAATAACTCAACGATGGATAACACTATACCAGGAAGGTGGATACGAAGCGTATGCATTAGTCCGCCGGACTCATTATCCCAAATTGACAAAGTATGATGGCAGCCCCTGGGATCTTGATAATGATTTTATTCAGCGTATGCCTTATCCTATCGAAGAGTATTCTTTAAATGGTGACAATGCATCCGCAGCTGATACAAGGCAGGGTAAAAAAGTTTGGTGGTCAAAATAAGTGATCCAAAGTTTGCTTTGAAAAAGTAAACCGGGGAAGATGAAAATAAATTATGGTAAAATCACAAAATAAAAAGGTCTTACTGATCGGTTGGGATGCAGCCGATTGGAAAATTATAAACCCACTTCTGGATGCTGGTCGTATGCCTGCACTGGAAAGTCTTGTGAACCGTGGTGTTATCGGGAAACTGGCAACGCTTGAACCAACATTTTCACCTATGCTCTGGACTTCCATTGCCACGGGTAAAACCGCCGACAAGCATGGTATTCTTGGTTTTATCGAACCTACTCCCGAAGGAGATGGAATCCGCCCGGTGAATGTAACTTCACGCAAAGTGAGGGCTTTATGGAATATACTCAATTATGAAAATAAATGGGTGAACCTGGTTAACTGGTGGCCATCCTATCCTGCCGAACCATTGCATGGAGTTGTCGTATCAAATAATTTTCCAAAAGCATACAGCGGCAAAGATTCAGCGCCGCCGGCAGGTACAATCCATCCCGCTGAGTGGGTTGACAAAATCCTGGAAACCAAAATTTATCCTGAAAATATTTCGGATCAGGAGTTGCTCAATTTCGTTCCCGGGGCAGCAAATATTGACCAGGAAAACGATGCAAGTTTAGTTAAGTTAAGTGTAATTACTGCAGAGAACATGACAGTGTATTATTCGACACTTAAACTGATGCAGGAAACGGATTGGGACCTTACTGCAGCCTACTTTGGCGGAATCGATCAGTATTGCCACCAGTTTATGAAGTATCATCCGCCAATGCTTCCTTCTGTTAACGAAACGGAGTTTGAATTATATAAGGAAGTGATTAACGCCGCCTACGTCTTTCATGATAAAATGCTGGCAAGGCTCCTGGATCAGACCGACGAAAACACGGTTGTTATATTAATTTCAGACCACGGCTTTCATTCCGATCATCTTCGTGCAAGCATATTACCTGATTTTACCGCAGCTGCAGCCCTCGAGCACAGTCCTTACGGAATAATTTGTATGGCCGGGCCGGGAATTAAAGAGGATGAAAGAATTTATGGAGCATCCATCCTGGATATTACACCTACTATCCTTTCGATTTTCGGAATTCCGGTTGCAAAAGATATGGATGGTAAGCCGTTGCTGAATGCATTTAAAGATAAAATACGGGTTCCTTCCATCGAAAGCTGGGAGGATGTGACAGGGAATTTTTACACTCATGCGGCAATTCTGCAAGTCGACACATTTGCATCAGTCGAAGCATTGCGGCAATTGGTTGAACTCGGGTATATAGAGGAACCCGACGAGGATATTGAAAAAGCGATCAGCAAAACCATTGAAGAAGCAAAATACAACCTTTCCCGAACCTATTTGGGTTCACGAAGGTTTCAGGAGGCAATGCCAATCCTGGAAGAATTATTTACCATTAACCAGCTGGACATCCGCTTTAACCTTGATCTGCTCAGGTGTTACATTGAACTCAGGATATTTGATAAAGCCCGGGAGCTGATAAATAATATAGATACCCTGAAAGAAGGAAGCCGCCCAAGTGTTGATCTGCTCAAAGGCATGTTGCTGATTTATGAAAAAAAATACGATGAAGCTATTGATCTGTTGCAATCGGTTGAAAAGAGAAATCCTGGCTTTCCGAATCTGCAGACCAATCTGGGCAACGTGTATCTGAAATCGGGCATGTTTACTGAAGCCATACAGGCATATCAGAATGCGTTGGATTTTGACGATGGGAATGCAGGGGCATACCGTGGCCTGGCAATTTGCAACCTTCGGCTAAAAAAATACGAAGAGGCTGCAGAGTATGCTCTTTCGGCCATAGGTTTATTTTTCAATATGCCGCTTGCTCATTATCACCTTGGAGAAGCGCTTTTCTATCTTGAAAAATACCAGGATTCTGCACAGGCATTTGAGTTGTCGTTAAAAATGGCGCCTGAACTTTATAAAGCAAGGATCCGGCTGGTAACAATTTATCGTGATTATTTAAATGAGCCTGCAAAAGCTGAAATTCACACAAAAATAGTACGCCAATATATGAAAGGAGAAATAACCATTGTATCCGGTTTGCCGCGATCGGGAACTTCGATGCTTATGCAGATGTTGAAAGCCGGCGGACTTGATATACTCACGGATAATATCCGTCAGCCTGACGAAAACAATCCAAACGGATACCTTGAATATGCACCGGTCAAGAACCTGAAAAAAGATCAGTCCTTCCTGGCAGAAGCTGATGGGAAAGTAGTTAAAGTAATAACTCAGTTGCTGAAATACCTGCCTGATCATTTTCATTACAAAGTTATTTTTGTGAAACGTGATATGCATGAAATCCTGGCCTCGCAACAGAAAATGATCGGGAAAGCCGGTGAAACATATTCAGTATCATTGGCACAGGCTTTTGAGCGGGAAATTGAACTCGTTGATACCTGGGCTCGTAAAGAACCAAATGTTGAAATCCTGTATCTGAATTACGAGGATGTAATTTATAATACCAATGCACAAATAAAAAGTATTGCCGGATTTATTGGAAAAGACCTTGATGAAAATAAAATGAAAGATGCAGTTCATATTGATCTGTATCGCAACAAGCTTTCAAAAAAAACTAAATTTTAATAATGCTCATCCGTTATTGTACCAGTAATTATCAGCCATTGCAATTGTAAGTCTATCAAAGAGTCTTTCTCCAAAGTATCTGCGGTTTAGTTTGTAACAAAATTCATCCAGATAAAGCTGTAAGTATTTTCCTTTTATTTTGTGGTAAATTCCTAACAATGTTCGCTTTGCGTTACTAATAGCAATATGAACCCAAGGCAATGTTTTAGTGGTTGTTTCCTTTGACGATTTTTCTGTCACATGTACTTCAACAAAGTTTGATATATCCACATAGCTGGTACTCTTATCACTAAACACAATAGTTTTTTCGGTAATGCATTCTTCGATGACCTGGTTAATCTCTTCTTTAAAGTAAGATTCTAATACTTTCATCTTGAAATACCTGCAATGATTAGATTTTTTGCCAGTTGAAACATCTTCTAACGGCGTGGACTCAGCCATGACAGCAACATTTATCTGTCTTTCACTGCCTCTTCCTCGCTTGAGTGATGTTCGGGATTCATTATCAATTTCTGTTTCAAAGCACCCTTCGTCAAATTCAACCATATCGGTTAACTTATATAAAGCATCCCGGTTCCCCATTGCTTTCCTGATCTTATGCATCATGAACCAAATTGGCTCATATCGCTTATGTTCCAGTTGCCTTTGTAACTCAGTTGCGGATATCCCTTTCTTAGAAAAACTCATGAAAGCCATAGCCAGATACCACTTTCTGAAAGGCAATTTGGCATTCTCCATCATACTTCCGCTCCGTAGTGTGGTACGAAATCTACATCCCGTACATTGCCATTGCCATTTCCCCTGTAACCAATAATGCTTAGTACTTCCGCATCTTTTACAGATGATCCCTTGTTGTTCCCGAATGCCCTTGAAATGCATCCTGCAGCTCTTTTCATCCGGAAAATCATTGATAAATTTGATTAGATTCACGTCAAAATATTTTCAACAAGATAACCATTTTTTGTTTTGTGGTACATTTACGGATGAGCAAAATTATTTTTTCGCATTTTGTTTTAAAACCATCTTGAAATAA
>Ga0268283_1001430_pt1 | contig 11788 bp, 9 predicted proteins | sample saktaG_13_FD_190140 | JGI IMG/M metagenome (GOLD analysis project Ga0268283, IMG submission 190140) | Saline water microbial communities from Sakinaw Lake, British Columbia, Canada - sak_2013_06_06_36m | ecosystem: Environmental > Aquatic > Non-marine Saline and Alkaline > Saline ... | reverse complement strand
AGGAACCGAAGACGAGGCAATTACATCGCCCACAACTGATCCTAAAGCAGACTTCACCTCATCTAACTCTATCTCTTCGCCAACCCCCAAAATCATTAGACGCTGCACCAAATTTTTTAATTCCCTTACATTGCCACGCCAGCTGTAGTTACGTAAAAAGTTTTGCGCTGCCATTGAAAATTTGCGAAAAGCCAATTTATCCTGATTAACAAAATAATCCACATAAAAACTCAACAATCCCGGAACGTCTTCACTATGCTCTCTAAGCGGGGGGATATTGAGGGTAACTTCATTAAGCAAATAATAAAGATCCTGCCTGAAACGTCCTGATTTAACCTCTTCATCCATTGCTATACGGGTTGACGCTACCACCCTTACGTCAAACCGCACTGCCTCACTACCTCCTACCCGTAAAAAAGAACTTGATTCCAGAGCACTGAGCAAACGTAACTGAGTTTCCTTGTCCATCCCACCTATTTCGCTCAAAAACAACGTCCCTTTGTGCGCCTTTTCTAACAACCCCGGATAAATTTTACCCAGATTTTCTTTACCAAAAAACTCTACGGCCGAATTTTCTGGCGATATACTACCTACCGCCACATCTACAAAGGGGCCATTCCGATGCCCACTGTTATTATGCAAATAACGCGCATACAATTCTTTGCCGACTCCGGCCTCGCCGCCGAACAAGACCAAAGTATCATGTTGAGCCAGTCGCTTTAATTGATCCTTAATTCTGGCGACAGCAGCGCTCTTGCCGACTGGTTCAATATCAACAACCAATTGCTTCCTAAGTCCAGCGTTTTCTTTTTGAAGATGTCCCGCTTCCAATGCTCTTTCAACAATCAACAATAATTTTGCCAGCGACAACGGTTTCTCAAGGAAATCATAAGCACCTAACCTTGTCGCTTCAACTGCCGACTCAACCGAACCATGACCTGACATCATAACGACAGGGCAAAGCATTTCATCTTCAGCAACCCATTCTTTCAACAAGGTAATGCCATCCGTATCCGGCATCCATATATCCAGCAAAATCAAATTAGGTGGTCGGGATTTTTTTAACTCTCGAGCTACGCTCGCATTTTCTGCCGCAGCAACTTGATAACCTTCATCCTCGAGTATTTCGCAGACTAATCTACGAATATCCGGCTCATCATCTACGACTAGTATACAGGGTGTATTGGCGCTCATAATATTTTACAACTGTTCAGAGTTACATGCAGGAAGCTGAATTATAAAGCCCGCTCCCACCTTACGGTTAGTGTCAATCCATATTGCACCACCATGTTCTTCAATTATCTTTTTCACTATCGCCAAACCCAATCCTGTGCCTTTGGCTTTGGTTGTGACGTAAGGTTCAAAAATTTTTTCAATTTGCTCTTCTTTTATACCAGGTCCGTCATCATAAAGTGCGATCTCTACAAAATCAGTGTTATTTTTTCTTACCCCGCGCACACTTAACTCAACTAAACCATAGGCACCTATCGCTTCAAGCGCATTTTTTATCAAATTATGCAATACCTGCCTAATGCTGACTGGGTCGCCATTAATCATCGACAAACCAGTCTCATAATCTGCTTTAAACCTCACACCGGACTTTAATGCATACAACGCCAATACCTCTTTAACCAGACAGGGCAAATCAATATCTACTGTCTGCTTTTTGGATGGCTTGGCGTATTCGGAAAAATCATCAACCATTTCTTTCATGGCTTCAACCTGTTGCACAATAGTTCGAGTTGAACGCTGAAGAATTGTTGCATCAGCTGACTCCAGTTTATCCGCCAATTTGTGCTGTAATCTTTCTGCTGACAACTGAATAGGTGTTAACGGATTTTTAATCTCGTGAGCCAACCTTCTTGCTACCTCTCCCCAAGCAGCGTTCTTCTGCGCTTGAATTAAATCTGTAACATCATCAAATACAACAACAGCACCAACACGTAAGCCTTCTTGCGAAAACAAGGGTGTTCCTCTACAAAGCAACTCCTGCCGTCCATTAGGGCCTAAAAATGCAATCCGCTGCTGCCAAATATCATCTGCCTGCTCCAATAATCGTTGTATTGATTTTAACGACTCAGCTAACTCAGAGTAGCTCTCAACAAGCTCCAATAGAGTCCGACCGATAAACTGATTAACATGAACATGAAAAATTCGGTAAGCCGCCTGATTAGCCGTGCGGATTTTATAAACGGCATCAAAACTGATGACCCCGGCCGTTAAATTCGCTAATATCGTTTCCAGATAAGCCCGTTGATTTTCCACTTCAAAACCCGCTTTTCTGGTTTCATCACGAGCCTGTGCTATCCGATGAGTCATATCATTAAAAGACTCAACAAGAAACCCCAAATCATCTTGAGCAATAACGGGCAACTGTTGGTCATAATGACCTGAAGCCACAGCTTGCGTGCCTTTAACGAGCGCCTTTACTGGCGCAGTAATATTACGGACACTGATAAAAGCGACCCATATCGCCGCCAACAAACTCATCAATAGAACTAACGACAAGGCCAGCGAGAAACTCATTTTTAATGAATTTCTTAAATAATTCATTTCCTGATAACGTACGAAGGCAAATTCAACCGAATCCGCCAAATCTGCAATCCTTACCGGCACAGGATATAACGCCTGTAAGTACTGTGACTCCTGCGCTTTGACAGTCACTATAACCCGTACCATTAATTCTTCTTCATGAACCGGCGCTATGGCGACGTACAAACCATTTTGCCGTAACTGCAACCATATATGCTCATCCGGCAAACTCGGTAAAATATCACCCGGATTAATACTGCTTGAAGCAATAATTCGACCTTGACGAGAAAAAAGTGTCATCTCTGATGCGCCTGATAATTCTCGCAAGTTTTCTATTTCCAAAGTCACCTGATTTTCGGAAGATTCTTCCAGCTTTTCTGTTAATTGCTGAGTTTGCTTTAAGTGCCAGCGCATCCTTTGATCCAATGATGCTTGACTCAGCTCAAGTGCATCTTCCATGGCGCGATCTATTTCGACATTAAACCAGCTATCAATACCCTGATGTAAAAACTGCATAGAAAAATAAAACACAATAACAGCGGGTGCCAAAGCCAATACTACAAATAACGAAACCATTCGTGTTGTTAACCGCGAACCGGCTTCCCGTCGTTTTGTGTGCTGAACCAATGAATAGATGTTGGCGCCGACCAAAATCAACAATACAACCGAACCCAGTGCATTAAATAACAATAGCCATGAATACATCGCGCTTAGTTGTGAAGATTCCTGCATTGCTGAACTCATCAACTGCAATGACAGCAGAATCAAACCAAACAAGACTAATACATACAGATTAACAGGCGGTGTTATTTTTTCAGTGGCCATAGTGTCCAATCACTTGATAAATACCATTGCGGATCAATATAAGCAATCGGACGCAGTGGTAAAGGGAGCGCATCACGATCAAAATTAACTTTTACAGCGCACAGATAATGCTTTTTAGGATCAAGTTCGTTACGCACCATCAAAGGAATATCAATAACAACAGACATCAAATCCAATGCAGCGGACAATGTAGAGAAATTGTAGACATCGCCATTACCCTCATTTATGACTCGATACATATTTAATAATGCATGATATTGAATACGATAGCGTATTTCAGCATCCAACAACGTTTTATTCCAGATAAATTTTCGTTGTTGCTGTAATTTAACTTGTAGATTCCAAAATAAGGGCACACCATTTTGTAATGCGTCATTTGCTTTTTCGCTAAGGTTATAAACTATGTTGGTAGAGAACACATAACTCTCGCCTTGCAACTTGATCTCTGCCTGCGTTACTTCTGCGGCAAACTGATCTGCATAGCAAAAAAAAGGTAACAAGCACATTAAAAGAGTATTATAAAAAATACTACGGAAACGCTTAGATCTTCCTGATACGCGCATAATAAAAACCATCCATTGACGACTCACCTGTCATAATCTGCCGACCATAACATCCTCTGACACCCCAATCAGCTTCAATGGGCCATTCAATTGCATCAAAATGCTCTACCAGAAAGGCATCAATTTGCAATTCATTTTCCTGCTTTAGAATGGAACAGGTTGCATAAAGCATAACCCCCCCAGGTGCCAGCATAGACCAAGCCGCCCGCATAATATTTTGCTGCAACGTTTGCAATGGCACTATATCATCAGCACGCCGTAATAACTTGATATCAGGATGACGTCTTATGACGCCCAGTGCTGAACAAGGTGCATCCAACAAAATGCGCTCAAAAAGCTGACCATCCCACCATTTGTTTGGATTTGCAGCATCACCAACAACCAATGTGGCTGATAGCTTTAAGCGTTTAATATTGTCACTAACCCGCTGCATTCTGAAAGCATCTATATCCACCGCCACTAACTCTTTGAGCTGAGGTTGTTTCTCAAGAATATGCGCTGCTTTACCACCTGGCGCCGCACAAACATCCAAAACCCGATGACCAACTTGCACATCCAATAAAGCTGCCGCCAATTGTGCAGCAATATCCTGTACTGAAACCAGTCCATCAGCAAATCCAGGCAATAAATCCACACCTATTGGTTTATCAAGAATAATCGCTGAAGGGCAAAAACTTACTTTTTCCGCGCCAATGTCGCGTTCTCGTAATTGAAATAAATATTGATCTTGGCTGATGTGAGCCAAATTGACGCGCAACACCATAGGTGGTGGCTGGTTATTTTCATAGAAAATTTGCGATGCATGGCTTGGCCAATCTTGTTCGATTTGCTTGACCAACCAATTAGGATGACTGGTAGCTGCTGATTTTATAGTATCAGCTTTCTGCTCAAGCACCACTTGATCCCTTAAATAACTTCTTAGCAACGCATTAACCAGTGCCTTTGCCCAAGGTTTCTTGCTTACTGCAAAGACAGTTTCTGAGACCGCTGCATGCGGTTTAACCCGCATGTATATGAGTTGATATAAACCCGTTAAAACCAACGCCTTAATATCCAAGTCTTTTAACGGCTTATCAAGCAATTGACCCAGAATATAATCTAGACGATGAAAGTATCTACATACCCCGTAGCAAATTGCTTGTATGAATGCTCTATCTTTAGCTGATTCAACTGACTTTAGAGCAGAGTCTAAAGCCACTGTTAAAGACTGACCGTCTTGCAAAACTCGAGATAATACTTTTGCCGCAATCAATCGTGTATTCACTGAATATTCAACCTAAAGTGACTCCATCTACATCATGTGCATTTAAAAATGCTTGGGTCGATATGCGTTTACCACCTGGAAGCTGGACTTCATGCAAACGTAATAAGCCTTTACCCGTCGCCACATCCATATTTTTATTTGTACAAATTACGATACCAGGCTCTAAATCAGTCTCTGACTTTATCGCTTCAGCCTGCCAGATTCGCATTACATTACCCTGATAAAACGTTTGCGCAACCGGCCAAGCATTTAGACCTTTTACCTTCAAAGCCAGTATATTGGCTGGCTGCTTCCAGTCGATGACTGCTTCAGATTTAGTCAGCTTTTCAGCATAAGTTACTAAGCTTTCATCTTGTGGCTCGGCCGGAATAACTCCAACCTCCATCTTTGCTAATACATTACACAACCCGATCGCACCAAGCTCTGCTAATTTTTCATACAAATCACTAGCCGTGTCATTGGGAGCAACAACATATTCTTCCTTATGAAACATAGCACCTGCATCCAGTTTACTAACTATTTGCATAATGGTGACACCGGTTTTTTCATCACCCGCCATCAAAGCCCTTTGAATGGGCGCAGCCCCGCGCCAACGGGGCAATAATGAGCCATGCACATTAAGACAACCCAATTTGGGAACACCCAAAACTGCATCTGTCAGGATCATGCCGTAAGCGACCACCACCATCAAATCAGCTTCAAATGACCTTAATAACTCTAAATCCTCATCGGTTTTTAATGTAAGTGGCTGGATAACTGGAATGCAGTACCTTAATGCCAACTCTTTAACAGGACTTATTTGCTCATGCCGTCCTCTTCCGGCCGGACGATCCGGCTGTGTATAGACAGCACAAACCTCGTAATTAGAATCCAGTAACGCTTGCAAACTGGGCACAGCAAAGTCAGGCGTTCCGGCAAAAATAATCTTCATGCTTAGTTATTTTCCATTTTATGAATTTTTTCCAATTTCTTCTTAATTCGCTGTCTTTTTAAGGACGAAATATAATCGACAAATAACTTGCCATTTAAATGATCTATTTCATGTTGAACGCAAATTGCCAACAAGTCCTTTGCTTCAAACTCAAAAGACTTTCCGTCTCTGTTGAGTGCCCGTACTTTAATATGTTCTGCACGATTCACCTTTTCGAAAAAACCGGGTACAGATAAACATCCCTCTTCAGCTTCTTTGATACCATCTTTTTCAATTATTTCAGGGTTGATTAAAAAAAGAGGATCATCTTTTTCATCACTCACATCAATAACTATGACCCGTTGATGCACATCAACCTGAGTAGCTGCCAAACCTACTCCATGCGACTGATACATAGTATCAAGCATATCATCTACTAGCTTTTTGATTTTATCATCGACCGTTTTGACCACTGCGGCTTTTTTGCGCAATCGCTCATCCGGAAACTCGAGAATAGTTAAAATACTCAACAAACTCACCACTAAAATAATTCAATACTGGAATTCTAACTGAATTCATATAAACTTTGAATGCTCAAAGACTAAAAATACCCCCTTAAATCAATATGGCCTTTAGAAAACTATTTGGATTTATGGTTACTTTGGCTCTTAGTATAAATACTTGGGCTGAAGAAATACAAATAAACCCTAATCAATCCGACCAATACCAACAAAATCGAACCTGCGTTTTAACTGAAGATGATATAAAAAATGGACGTTCTGAATTTTCTGTTTCGCCAACAGGCAAGTTATTGCCTTGTGTTAGAGAAACCTCAGTAAAAAAACTTATTAAGATAATACCTGCCGAATCTATAGCACAATTTTTAACCTCACCAAAAGTCGTCACAGAAAGTGAAAGCAAGCGAGCACCTTATGTTCTGAATATCGCTGGCGAACGACTTATTGCTGGCACAGGTGACAAAATTTATGTCCGCTCGATAACACAACCACAAAATCATTTATATACCATTTACAGAACGGGAATTGCTTATGTTAGTCCTGAAACCGGAGAAAATTTGGGCTATGATGCTGAATATATCGCTGATGCAAAATTACTACAAACAGGTGATCCTGCAACATTATCAATTATCAAATCCAGCAGTGAAATTCGTATAGGCGACCGTATCATGCCAACGACTGAAGACGATATTAACTTAAACTATTTCCCCAGACTCCCAGACAAACCGATAAACGCGAGGATCATCAACGTACTTGGTGGAGTTTCTCAAATAGGTTTGTTTAATGTAGTCGTTTTAGACAAAGGTACTCACGATGGCATCTTGGCCGGACACGAGTTAGCCATATACCAAAATGGTAAAACGGTTAATGACCCAAACAGCGCTATTAAAAACGATTCAATTAAACTTCCCGATGAAATTGCCGGTTATCTGATGGTTTTTCGCCCTTTTGAGCGCGTCAGTTACGCTTTAGTGATGAAAGCCGAACAAGCCATTCACATTTTAGATAAAGTGAAAACACCCTGAATACAACCACCCAACTTCACGATCGTCAATTAAAATACTGGCTTGCTCTATTACGCACGCCTGGTATTGGCTGTCGAACTTTTCTTAGCCTTCTCCAAACTCATACTCCTTCTGAAATATTTGCAGAATCATCTTCAGCACTGACGGCTTTAGGTTTAAAAAGTGCTATCATCAACAGTATAAAAAATCCGAATTGGGCAATAATTGATCAAGATCTGTCTTGGGTAGATCAAAAAAATAACCACGTCATTACCATTAACGACACAGATTACCCTACTCAGTTAAAAGAAATAGCAGATCCACCACCCCTTTTATTTGTTCGTGGCAATCCGGATTTATTGCCACTACCTCAAATTGCCATCGTTGGCAGTAGAAATCCTTCCTCAATAGGTGAGGAAACTGCTTTCAACTTTGCCAAAACGCTTAGTAAATATGGCTTTGTAATTACAAGCGGGTTGGCTTTAGGCATTGATGCCGCAAGCCATCAAGGTACATTAAGTGCTAAAGGTTACACTATTGCTGTAGCAGGCACCGGATTGGATCGAGTTTATCCTGCCCGACATAAAGACTTAGCGACTGAAATTGTAAATAGCGGTGCTATAATTTCAGAATTTCCACCCGGCACTACGGCTAAAGCCAATCATTTCCCAAGGCGAAATCGCATTATTAGTGGCTTGTGCCAAGGCTTATTAGTTGTTGAAGCCGCTAAACAAAGCGGCTCATTAATTACAGCTCGAATGGCTTTAGAACAAAACAGGGAAGTTTTCGCCATTCCTGGCTCTATCCATAACCCTTTGGCAAGAGGTTGTAATGCACTTATCCGGGAAGGGGCCAAGCTTGTCGAAACTACCCAAGACATCCTTGAAGAATTAAATCAATATTATCAACAAGTTGATAACTTTCCTACGTTAATTATGGAATCAATACTTGACCTAGAGCAACAAACATTATTGAATCATGTCATGTTTAGCCCGACTTCTATTGATAATTTGGTTGAAAATACCGGACAATCTGTTGAAGTTATATCCTCAATGTTACTGATTCTGGAACTACAAGGTTATCTGGAAGCAACCGCTGGTGGCTGCTACATGAGAGTAAAATAATCATAAATAACAAGCAAACTATGAAAGAAAATATTTTTGATGTCCTGATGTATTTATTTGAAAATTATATGGAAGATGAAATCAATTTACTTCCTGATAGCGATGTCATCAGAACAGAATTACTGGAAGCTGGTTTTGAATCTTGCGAAGTCAACAAAGCCTTTGATTGGCTTGATTCACTTAGCCTACAGCGAGGAATAAAACCAACCGTCAGCTCGGCATTTCGGATTTTTTGCCCTCAGGAAATAGCAAAGCTTGATATTGAATGTCGTAACCTTATTATGTTTCTTGAACAAAACGGTATTTTAAATTCAAGCAACCGGGAAATTGTGATTGATCGGGTTATGGCCTTGGAAAATGAAGACATTTCAATGGAAAAACTAAAATGGATTGTGTTAATGGTATTGTTAAGCCAACCCGACGAAGAAATTGCTTTTTCTAGAATGGAAGATATTGTCTATGATCTCGTTCCTGTTTATCTACACTAAGGTACAAGGTTAAACGTTACATACCTTGAAAACCATTAATCTTTCACCTTGCACCTTGAACAACAAATGAGTAAAAATCTTGTCATTGTAGAATCGCCTGCAAAAGCAAAAACCATAGAGAAATATTTAGGCAAAGACTTTCAAGTTTTAGCTTCTTATGGTCATGTCCGCGACCTTATTCCAAAAGAAGGCGCCGTTGATCCAAATAATGACTTTAGCATGAAATATGAAGTCATTGATCGTAATCAACGTCACGTTCAGGCAATCAGCAAAGCACTTAAATTAGCTGATACTCTATACCTAGCAACTGACCCTGATAGAGAAGGTGAAGCCATTTCTTGGCACTTGCTTGAACTACTTAAAGAAAAAAAACTACTAAAAGACAAACCAGTGCATCGGGTAGTTTTTCATGAAATCACAAAAAAAGCAGTCACTGAAGCCATTGCTAACCCGGAAAAATTAGCAATCAATTTAATCAATGCCCAGCAAGCTCGTCGCGCTTTGGATTATTTGGTTGGCTTTAATTTGTCGCCATTATTATGGAAAAAAATTCGCCGCGGCCTCTCTGCCGGTCGAGTCCAAAGCCCTGCTTTGCGCATGATAGTAGAGCGTGAACTGGAAATAGAAGCCTTTAAGACTCGCGAATACTGGACTATTGATGCCGCTTTAACAGCCCATGATCAATCCTTTAAAGCAAAACTGACTCAGTTTGATAACGAAAAACTAACTCAATTCAGTATTACCGACGAAGCACTGGCGGAAAAAACCAAACAGGCTCTACTAACTGTGGCTGATGGTCAGTTATTGGTGACCAAGCTGGAAAAGAAACAGCAAAAACGTAATCCGGCACCACCTTTCATAACCTCAACACTGCAACAAGAAGCATCTCGTAAATTGGGCTTTACGACTAAACGCACCATGATTGTGGCCCAACAACTCTATGAGGGTATTGATATTGGTGGAGAAACAGAAGGTCTGATTACTTATATGCGTACCGATTCGGTTAACTTATCGGTAGAAGCAGTCGAGGAAATGCGTACCCTAATTACTGAAAAATACGGCGCTGAAAATGTGCCTAAGGAACCACGGTTATTTAAAACCAAATCAAAAAATGCTCAAGAAGCACATGAAGCGATACGCCCCACTTACCCAAGACACTTACCAACTCAGATAAAAGACCATCTTAGTATTGAGCAATACAAGTTATATGATCTTATCTGGAAACGCACCATAGCGTGCCAAATGATTCATGCTACCCTTAACATGGTTGCTGTCGATCTAAGTTGTGGTGAAAGCAAGCACTTGTTTAGGGCAACTGGCTCTACAATTGCAGCCCCCGGATTTATGGCTGTTTATCTTGAAGGTAAAGATGACAGTAAAGAAAGCGACGATAAGGAAAGCTTTCTCCCACCTCTTGAAGAAGGTCGTCCGGTACAACTAAACGATATTATTGCAGGCCAGCACTTTACCGAGCCACCGCCACGTTACGGCGAAGCCAGTCTAGTAAAATCTTTGGAGGAGCATGGCATAGGTCGACCCTCAACTTACGCGTCTATCATATCGACCCTGCAAAATCGCGAATATGTTACTTTGAACAATAAACGCTTCTACCCTACTGATGTCGGTAGAATCGTTAATAAGTTTCTTACCGAACACTTTACAAAATATGTCGATTATGATTTCACGGCTAATTTGGAAGATGAACTCGACGCAGTTTCCAGAGGAGAAAAAGACTGGATTCCCTTAATGCACGAATTCTGGAAACCTTTTCATTCAACCATCCAAGAAAAGGAAGCCAGCGTCCAGCGTAAAGACGTGACTCAAGAAGCAATTGATGAAAAATGTCCCGAATGCGACAGTCCCCTGTCAATTCGCTTGGGAAGAAACGGTCGCTTTATAGGCTGCACAAATTATCCCGAATGCTCTTATACCAGAAATTTAAATGATGACGCTACTGCAATTGATGAACCTGAAGTTTTAGAAGGTCGCACTTGCCCAGAATGTGAGTCGCCATTAGTTTTCAAAACAGGCCGCTATGGCAAATTTATTGGCTGTAGTTCATATCCAAAATGTCGTCATATTGAGCCACTAGAAAAACCTGCCGACACCGGTGTTGAATGTCCTCAATGCAAAAAAGGCACCATACTAAAACGTAAGTCACGCAATGGAAAAATATTTTATTCCTGTTCAGGGTACCCTAAATGCGATTACGCCCTCTGGAATAATCCAATTAACGAAAGCTGCCCTCAATGTGCCTGGCCGATTCTGACTGTCAAAGAAACAAAAAGACGGGGCGTTGAAAAAGTTTGTCCACAAAAAGAATGCAGCTATGCCACCCCTTATGAAGGTGATCCGACTGATGTGCAAGGACCTAAAGAATTGGTTGATTAGCTGATATTATTGACATCCTCACCGCCCTAAAGAGACGGTGATTCCTGCTTTACTAGGAGCGGTCTTGCATCGCTGGTTCCTGCTGCTGACGGCATTACTGCACCATTCACTTCACAGGCTAACTCCCGACTGGCTAACGCCATGTGTCCTCGGGTTCTTACCTTTATAG
>Ga0268283_1001428_pt1 | contig 11797 bp, 18 predicted proteins | sample saktaG_13_FD_190140 | JGI IMG/M metagenome (GOLD analysis project Ga0268283, IMG submission 190140) | Saline water microbial communities from Sakinaw Lake, British Columbia, Canada - sak_2013_06_06_36m | ecosystem: Environmental > Aquatic > Non-marine Saline and Alkaline > Saline ... | reverse complement strand
TTCTATCACAGAAAACCACCATTGTCAAGAACTTTTTAAGAAAATAAAATTTCCATAATTTTATCAATGTCATTCGTCGCAAGTAATCGAACTTCACGATTCAAAATACGTTTATTTTGTTCAGTTGTTGAAAGTGCTGTGTCAACTTCTTTTGACCATGGTGATGCTGCATTCGCTCCATCAATTTCTGCTTTTGTGGCCAATGCAAAATCGCCATTACGAGCAACTAGGATATAAAATGATTCACCGGCGCCTTCTGGAATAACTTGTAATTCACCTGCAACTGGCAATTTTACAATAATCAACTGGATTGCACCACAAACATTAAAGTTACGGTTTAACGCTCTGTTTTCTTTGCATTCTGAATATCTTAAAACACCAACCGTTACACGGAAACCATAAGGACGATCTTTTGTTAAAGCTGGTAAGAATGTGCTGTCATAAAAATTTTGAATTTTTGATTTTTTCATTTTAATCACCGTTGAGTTAAGTTGTTTTCTTAGTTGATGTGAGTATTGTAACAGAAAGATTTTAGTTTGTCAAGAAGTTTTTGCTAATTTTTAATCTACCAATTTCACCATCTTGCCAAGCAATGAAGTCAAGGTAGCGTTCGCCGTCTGTGATTGTGATTTTTCTAACACCATTCAACAAACCAGCATAACTTAAAATCGAACACACTTTAAAAACCTTACCCTTAATCGCTACTTTTTTGTCTAAATACCAGAAGTTCATTTTTGTATTCCGAATAAAAAGGTGGGCACCATAGATACCCACCAAACGTAATTTAGAAAACTTTAATAGTTAAACCACGATACGCTTGAGTATAACTTGGTTTATTATAATCATGCTCTGCAGCGTTTTCAACAACAAATTGATGTTCTGGATGTTTTTTTGAAATCTTTTTGTGAATTTTTTGGATTTGTTTTGCAGTCAAACCTTTAATACCGGAGAATTTGTAGCGACGTTTGAATGATTTACGTTTGTCATTGTAAGGTGAAAGTTTTTCAACATCTGTTCCAGTAACTTTCGCAACAGCTTTTTTAACATTTGCGGTTAAGATTTGTAATTCAGTTGGTTGTTTCATTTTAATCACCTTTCAGTTGGTTGTTTTCTTAATTGATGTGTTATTGTAACAAATTGGTTTGTGTTTGTCAAGAACTTTTTTAAAAAAATTATTGTTTCCCAACTAAACCGTCAACGTATTTCACAGTATTCATTCTTTTGTATTTCATTTTGTCTGCAACCGTTACTTCTTCTTGGCTAGTTACTAGCATGTAATTGTGGGTTGCCAAAATAATGTGACAATCTAAGAAATTACTAATGTTTGAAATCATTTTTGGTAATTTGAACTGAGTATTCAAATCAAAACCGACTTCGGGTTCATCCAAGATAACTAAGATTTTAGCAGTTGGGTTTGCTTTACGATAAGTTTCAATTTCATCAATCATTTTACTGATTAAATACAAACTACTCTGACCGTGTGATTTATCACGGGTTTCAAAACCACCGTTACGGATAAATTCCATCGCATCATAAGCGTTATTTAAATCTGTTGGTTTATCTTTGACCGCATCGTAAAAAAACGCTTTGTCAAAATCATGATCAACTGTAATTGATTCACTCAATTCTTTGTTACTGAAATTGTAAAGAGAACCTTTATCGTACGATGGTGCAACGAAAACTCCACGCAAGGCCGACAACAAAGATGACTTGCCCGAACCATTATCCCCCACCAGGATCTCAATTTTGTTTTTGAATTCGATTGAGAATGGTTTTGTGAAACGGCCTTTACCTTCACTTGAGATCTTCATAATTCACCTTTGATTGATTTCTTAATTGATGGTGTTATTATAACAGCTTGTATTCCATTTGTCAAGATATTTTTTAAAATAATTTGATTTTCGATTTCACGAAGTGATAAGCTGTTATCCTCAAGATAGGACTTTAGTCCGTCTTCTTTAATTATTCTTTATATCTATTCTTTAGGCAAAATCAAGCCGTTTTAACACCTTATTTTAAAGGTGAAAGAACAGAAATTTAAATAATTTTAACATCTGTAGTTAAGTTGAAGCGACGAAATTAACATTTATAATTAACCCACAACAGCAAAAATAACATCTGTAGTTAAGTTGAAGCACATTTTAAAGATTAAAATTAAGTTGAAAAATTAAAGATTTTTTGCTTTAAAATGTTAAATTAAATTATAAATAAAATACACAAAACCTTTAAAAATTGAACTTAACTATGAATGTTAAAAATTATGAAATGAATAAGCCTAGCGAGTTTTGCCAGCTTTTATATTTTGAAAATTATAAAAAAACTATCTATGCCGTTTTAACCCCAACGCAAATAGATTTAATGAATATTATAATTTACAAAATTAGAGAAAACCTAATACGAAACAAATCAACCATTGATTATGATGAAATAAGTATTCCAGTAGAACTATCATTAGAAGAAATAGCTTTACCATTAAATAAATACGGTGGAAAAAATTATGAATCACTACTAGATCAACTAAACTCATTAAGAAAATTAGACATAGCTATCAATGTTTTGAGAAAAAATAAAGAAATGGAAATGACATTAACTTCATTCATTCATGAACTTACAATCTCAAAACACAAAACAAATGTAAAAAAGAAAGTAGTGGTACATGTATCCACGAAAGTCTTGAGTTTTTTCATGGACATTAAGAAATTATTTACTAAATTTTATTTAGCTATTCAATTTTCAATGGTGTCAAAATACTCAAAGTTGCTCTATGAATTGTTAAAAGATTATGAAGGTGTAAAACACAAAACAGTAGAATTTGAATTATTGATCGGTTTGCTTAATGCATCTGGAAATTCGCGAGTTTCGACTTTCTCATATTTCAATAATGATGTTTTAAAAACCGCTATTACCGAAATAAATGAAAAATCGGACATCATCGTTAGTTATGAACCTATTAAAGAAAAACTTGAAGGTCAAAGAAAACAAGTAACAAAGATTAAATTCAATATCGAAAAACAGTCTGAAGAACGTTTGAAAGAACTTGGACTGATTCAGCCAACAATAGACTCGCTTCCATTCTATAACAAAGCGAAAAAGAAACTAGATACATTAGTTAAAGGTGGTTATAAAGTTGTTGACGAAGATATGTGGGTTCAAACCGACATTAAAAAGAATGAAGAAAAATATGATTGTGAAACTAGATTGGATACTTGGATAAAAGAAACACCACAAGAAGTAAAAAATGAAATTTTCTTAAACCTAGCTAGATCATTAGAAGATTGTGAAGATGTGTCGGTCTACATTAAGGATTATTTAATTTGCGGTATTTCAACTAATGAATTATTCACCAAATCGGCAAAAGAAACTATTGAATTAATGAATAAAGTTGTTAATGATTATCTGTATGATGTAGAAGAAGAATGAGAAACATCCATGTGGTAGGTTATTAACGCTATTATCAAGAAATCAATAATGCGGACTTAATAACCCACCAATTTTTTCTACTTTAGTCAAACTGTTGCATCCCGCGTAGTTTTTCTAAATTTGAGAGTTTGTCTACCAATGCCCGATTGCTATGGTAGACTGTGATCGGTCAGATTTTAACAAAGTTGCCGACCTCATCAACCTTGCCCTACTTTAGAATTATAGGGTGTGCACCTTAACCAACATCGACCGGATAGTTTATAGGAATTTTTACTTTTGACCCCTTTAACGCGGTTTGCCCTTTCGTCCAATACTATACACCTATTGGAAAGATGTGCTGAGAACGTTACCTATGTATCTCCCAACTCTTAAGCATTACCGCACCTTAGTCGTACTTCATAATGCTTAAGTTTAAAAATGATGAAATAATCTAACACAATCAATTTAAATCACCACTAACAATTAGTACGGGTTGTCATTCCGCCAATTTTAATTAGGAGCTGATTGGATACAACTATGTGTCTGTTTAAACTTCTAAAATAATAACACTGACAAAATCAACAAAGATTTAAGTTTCGATTCATTTGCGATGTATTCTTTGTTTGTGGTACAATGTTATTACTTTATAATTTTATTTATATTACATTATACAATATTTTTTTATTTTTCAAATTGAACACATTGTTCTTTTTCAATTTCTTCACATTTCACTTTTTCAAAATCAATTCTGTCTGGTGATATTTCAACCGTGAAAACTTTAAAAAGAACAATTGAAAAAATAATTATCGCTAATACAACCATAATTTTTGTTTCCATAAATCACCAATTTTTTAATCCCACATCCTTGTGGAGAAATGAAAAAACATCTAAAGTTAATTATACACAGATGTTACAATATTTTTTGAAATTAAAATCATTGTTAAAACAAAGTGTGGTTCGTTTTCACCTTCAATGATTTTAGCAGCTAATCTTTCAGAATTTTCAATCACCGTTACTGCTACACCTAAATCAAACAATCGTCTCGCATCACTTAAAGTACGATTGTAAAGCCAAATGTTTAACATTGTTACAATTTTAGTGAATGATAAAGTACCAAAAGATTTTTCAACAATTTTTAAAAATTCACGATGAACTTCAATGGATTCTTTAATCCAATAGTCTTGTAAAACACTATCCATGTTATCAAAAACAGTAGAGTTTAATACAGAATTACGTTTTTCAACATAGTCAATTACATTTGAAATTGTAGTAGCCATTTTCGTTTTCCTTTAATAGTTTTGATTTGATGGTGTTATTATATCATTTTATGAAATAAATGTCAACACTTTTTTAAATTATTTTTTAATCACCACCGCAACTGCCTGAATCGCATGAGCTTGATGAAGAACAGTCTGAGCTTGATGAATTATCTGACCAACTATTACTTGAACTACAATGTGAAGATATTGATGATGTGTCATCAGAAGCCGAATTAACAATCATACTTACTGGACTTGCTGGATTCACATAATTTACCGGATTAGTAAAATCCATCAAATCACTATCATCATTTCTACGGCGACTATCTTCACGACTTGTTCTAATGCTGCGACCTGCTAATTGTTGTGAACTTAAAGATGAACCACTTTTATTTCCACCCGCGCCACCCATGCCGATTGAGCGAAGCATTTTACCTCGGTCAGTTTCTTTCTTAGAAAACCGCGCCATAAATTTGTCTTTCAATGGTTTTAAACCAAAAAATGACATTTTTTTATCTCCAAATAAATTAAAATTAAAGTTCTTCTAAACGGTAAAAATATACGGGGACAACTTCTTCTGGGTCGTATTGGTTACAAGATGTGTCTTCAAATTCAATTGAAACAGCACCACTTTCGTATTTCAAAATACCATTAACAAAATTACCATCAACATTAACCATGCATTCACCGTCAATGTATTGTGTTTCATCATCTTCGTAAGTTACTAAAACATTTTTAGCTAATAATTTTTCAAGTAATTCAGCAATTGTCATGTTCATGATAGTTTCTCTCTTTATTAAAGTTTTGGTTTTATAATACTGATGAAATTAGCAGAGTAATCAGAATTGTTAAGAAAAGTATTTCTGCCAGTGTAATATCTCTTGTTCCCATTGTGTTGTATCCCACTAAATTCAATTGATGTGTTATTGTAACAAAATTTGACGTCCGTGTCAAGAGATTTTTAAACAAATTTTCTGGTGGTAATCATTTCAAGATATTCCCATGTTTTGTTTAAAAGTTTTTCTAAATCAGAATTGAGTTGCAATTCCATTGAAGGTGATTTGATGATGTCTGTTAAACCATCAACGGTCGTTTGGTGACCGCCATAATGATAAACCTCAGCAGCTTTTTTAAGTGCATACGCTTGAATGAATAAATCACGGATAATCCACCATTGATTTTGTGTTAATTTTGTTTCTAAGAAAATTTTATTAACATCGGTTTCACGTGTGAAAATCAATGATTCAATGTGCATGTGAATGTTTTTGTTACCAATGTAACCAAAACCCCAGTACCAACCACAATCCCAAGAATGTTTTTCGATTGACATCAAACCGTCTTCAGTTTTGCCTAAAACAATTTTTTGATTTGCCATTTTAATCACCTTTCAGTTAATTTGTTAATCTTTTAAAGTATGAGTTATTATAACATCTCAGGGTCGCTTTGTCAAGTGATTTTTTAAAAATTTTTTAATTAAATGCTAACAACCAAATTTCACTATAATCATTTTTAAATTCAACACTTTCACCGAAACCAGTCCAATCGACTTTTTTGGGTTTTCTGAACCCCCATTAAATTAAAATACAAAACTATTTATTGGTTTTTTTGTTTCGACCAATGATTATCTAATGTAGGGATACCATCAGGAAATATAATAGATTGCGCTTTTTCAAATCTTCGTTTAGTGTATAAATCAAGCATATCATCAACTGATTGTGATGACACATTGTACAACGTTGCAAGTTCATCGATTTTATCTACACATTGTTCAGTTGATGTAAAGTCCTCAGTTAAAACAAACTCATTAAACCAACGCAAATATGCTCTTACTGCCAAGCCTGTTTTAGTAATCATCGTAATTCTCCTATTAATTGTTTATTTCAAATATATTGTAACACATTAATTCATGTTTGTCAAGAACTTTTTTACAAAAAAAATCCCCAATCACGGGGACTTCTTTTTCAATCTAATTATTTACTAGATTGTTCCGGCAAACTTAAAGGAGTACAGGTCCATGTGAAGGAAGAAATCTTCTTAGTGGAAAAAGTTGCTGGTTTGTTTGCAGCATCCATACCGGCTTTCAAACTGTCCGTAATAGCCTTTGCGCTACTAACACACGCTGGACTATCAAAATATTGGTTAGAAACCACACCAATATTCCCAGTTGATGAAACCATGATAATTGTTAAAATGAAACCCATGTCATGTACTCCAATTAGTTAATGTTGAAAATTACGCCGCTACAGCTTCTGCTGATTCAACTTCTTTGTCACCAGTTGTAGTTTCTTCAACAAACCAATCTGTTGCTTCTTGATCTTCGATTGACGGAGACCAACCCAATTCAACATCTACACCGTTTGAGAAAGCCAAAACATTTTTAATCGGCAACTTATCAAAACCAACACCATAATGGTCATAGAACGAGGGTGCTAACAAATTACCATTAACCATAAACACACACTCATCTTCTGACCAAGATTGACGCGCCACAACTGCACCACTGTTTAATTCTGAAATAAGATCTCTGTAAGTAGTCATTATAAATCCTTAAAAAAAATATAAAAAATGAAATGAAAAATAAAAAACTTTGTAACTCTATTCAACCAAAACCCAATCATTCGCAATTAAATCTTTGGACGATGGTTGCCAACCAAATGAAACAGTCGAACCATTTGAAAACGCTAGGAAATCATCAATCGGAAACTTACGTTCACCAATACCATAATTTTCATAAAACGATTGCTCCAAAGCATAACCAGCCACTTTAAAAACAATTTTATCGGGTCCCCATGAATTACGCGCAACAACCTTACCTTCATGTAAATCGCTCGCAGCTTTTAAAAAACTTGCCATTTTTAAAATCCTAAAAGTTAAAAATTAAAGTGGAATATAAACTAATTCTAATGTGCCGATTGCACAATCATCTTCATCAACATCGTCAACAACCAAAAAGAAATTGTATTCACCAGCGTTTTTTGGTTGTGAAGCTTGAGAATAACCAATTTTTTTGAAATTTGAAATTGTATTGTTTTCAACAACAGTTCTTGTATTTGCAGTAGCATAACCAGTGTCATGAAAGGTTACTACTCTTGCTTTACCAAAATCGTTCGCATCAACTGCTCTTGATTTACCAATGAAAGGTTTTACCAATTTTTCTAATTTAGCTGCTGTCAACATTTTAATCACCCTTTTGTTATATTTCTAAAGTATGAGTTATTGTAACACATCCTTGTGTCATTGTCAAGACTTTTTTTATTTTGTTGAAATAAAATTACCGTCAACGTCGAATGTGTAGTCGTTGCTCATGATGTCTTCGATAATGAAATCTCTTGATTGTAGATAATCACATTCGGTTTGTAACATTTTCAAAAGGTACTCATTCACAGCGCAGATCATTTTGTTAATCAACTCAATGTAAAATGCGTCAATTGGAGTTTCGCCTTCTGAATCATAATCTGATTGACTTTTAACATTATATAGTTCACAGTCATTTGGTAAAGATTTAATCAAACTAACGATTCTTTGAATTTCCAAGTCGCCAAATTCTGTCAACATTGATTCAAGTGTTTCGGAATCTGGTTTTTTAAATTTACCTGAAAACTTAGCAAATGGAACGTGTGAATAATCAAACGAATACTCGATGTCTGTTTCGTAAAAACCAAAATTTTCAAGCAACTCTGTTAATGAATCCAAGATAAAATCATCAATGAAATAACTGTCACGTTCATAATCAGAAATCACTTTTTCTTGTGCTTTTTCGCTTAATTCTTGAAATTTAAAAAGTTCTGTGACTTTGACAGCTCTGCTAGTTACAACGATCGTGGTGAAATCACAACCGAGAACAGTTAAACCGGAAGATTCAACAAATCTTTTTGCTTGTTCCATATAATCCAAATTAGAAGAAACATCATAAGGAACTTTTGAACCACCAACTTTAATGTACAAGCCACCATTTTTTGTTGATTTAACTTCTACTTTGAAAGTTTGTAAGTTTAACATCGTCTTCACCATTGTGTTTAATTTTTTGAATGTTTAAGTAATTTCTTACTATGTGTATATTATATCAAATAGGTTTCAGTTTGTCAAGAACTTTTTAAAAATTATGATACTATTCGTGGTCTGATGTGCCCGTAAGATACAATCTTGGAATCTTGTTGGAAACCGCAGTAAATAACCCACGCGCCATCTTTGCATAAAAATCCAACGATTTCATACCTTCTAAAGTTTCTTCTGTCGTGGCTTTTGCAGTTTCAAACTTTTTAACATAAGGCTCAAGTTTATTATGGTTAGCAACATAAAGTTGTAACAATTTTTTATGCTGAATATTGAAATTACCACGTTTGATATTGCAATTAGAACAAGCTATTTTGTAGTTACTAATATGGTCTACACCATTTTTAGATTTTGGTTGCACATGTTCTATGGTAGCATCATAGCCATTACGAAAAACCAATTTCAAGGTGCCATCTTCGGATTCAATATGGCTTGGTTTTGAATCACAAATATAGCAGCACAATGGTTGGTTATGTTTTCGATGCAACTTAACAATGGTAAATAAAGATTTATTTTTTGTATTGTTGCATTTTACCGTTACTTTTTTATTTAATGTAATTGATTTTGATTGTCCAGATTTAATGTGACCACCGATAACATCAACAATGCTTTTCCAATTTCTAATAATGACAATGCTCATTTTCAACACCTTTAAGATTGAATTACTTGGTTACTTCTTCTTTTGCTAAGAAAAAGCGCATAACTTTCACCTATGTCTTTTGAATCCTTAGAAAATTTTACCATGCACTCATTCAACTTCGTTTCGTAAATCACCTTATTAGTGATATAAGTCGGCTGATTGTAAATAGTGTAACACGTCAATTACTCCACCCTAAAGGGATGGGGCTTCTAAGAGCTGTTGAACGACACTCGAAGATTTAGATTTCCATTTGGAAATCAAGGCTTGCTGAGCAGCAGCCATTTAATCAATTAGCTATTTTAGATTTACCCGAGATGTGTTAAAAGACCATTCATGAATCTAGGCTAGCTATACCATTCCTGACATTACTATCAGGCTAATTCCAGAATTATCTGGAATGATATGATTCTATTGAATCACATTATTATTCATATCATACATTTTTGATATAATGATATTATACAATTTATTCTTGATTTTCTTAAAATAAATTTGATTTCATATCCTCTGCATCACCGACCTAAAGGACGGGGTTTTTCGGAAGAGCATGGATAAATTAACAATTAAAAAAAAATCAGCAAGAAATAATGTTTTCTTCTACTAGAGCAACCAACGTTTTAACTATTGTTGTATCATATTTTGTGCCACTATTATGCTTCAACTCATCTATCGCATATTCTGAACCTAAAGACGCTCGATATGGTCGATGTGATGAAATTGCATCAAAAACATCAGCTACGGCAACGATTTTAGCTTCTAGACAAATTTCATTTCCGTTCAAACCAAATGGATAACCGGTACCATCAATTCTTAGAATTTCTTTAGTGAAATTTTTAGAATAGCAATCAGACATATGCTTTTTCAAAGATTTCGATGACCCCAAATAATTATCATTTAGTGGTTCTTTTGTTGATGATCGAACACCAATGTAGTATGTTCTTTCATCGGTTGGCATAATGTTGGTTATTTTATAAACATAATGATATTGAACTTGCTCAAAAGACATTTGTACCTCCAAATTTTTAGAGTTATTTTACAATTACAATGGATAAAATATAAATACATAATTACAAGAATGGAGAAAAAGATGACCGTCGATTTTAGATTAAAACAACATTTAAGTATGAGTCCAAATGCAAAGATTAAAAATCTAGTTCCGGAAAATTTAAGTTCGGAACCACCAGAAGAAGAATGGAAGTTGGGTAGAATTTGGTTAAATACCACTATTGGTAAATTACAAGGAGTCTTTTTAAAATTGGATAGATACACCGGCAAGCCAATCCAACCTGAAGAACTTGAAATTAGAGTTATTGGTAGTGATGCTTTAGGAGAAACTAGTGATGGAAAATATTGGCCCGATGGATTATTTGATTTTGATGAAAATACACGAATTTCCGATTCTGTTGATAACATAAATGAAGCGTTGATGGCTTTAGCTCCACCAGAAGCGACTTTACTGCGTGGAGATTTAAATCTGACTAAGCAAATTTTTATAACTGGTAAAGTTTCAAAATCAGATTCTTCTCCGATTAAGCTATCAATGCACAATGGCACAGCAGGAGAAGAATTATCATATATTATTTCAAATCCGCACGTTTCAGCTACATTACCAACTTCCGGTTTGTTGATAAAAGGTAAAAACCAGCAGCAGTTTGGTAAAGCTGATCAAGGAATAATAATGGCGGTTATAGACGCTGTGCCTGTTGATGAAGGGGTAAATTTGAAAGATCTTTTTTATGAGGATGCTAGAGATTATGAAGGTGTATTACAAGGTTTTGACCATGAAATAGAACAGAAAATTTATGATATTGAAGAAAATGAAATTGTTGTTGAAGCGAACCCAAATAAAGAAAGGTTTGTTAGTTCATCGGGAACACTAACTATAAATACGATTGAACGATATAATGATTTCAAAAAATGGCAAAAAGGTTCTGGAAGTGTAAAATTCACAGTTTCACCTGGAAAGCATGATTTGTGGGTGGAACATTCGGTATTTGTTAGTGGACCATTTCAAAATGAAGAAATCAAAACCAAACCCTTTAAGACAAATTTATTAAATGTTTTTTATGATCCCTCAATGGATTTACCAACATCAAAAATTTCAAATTTTTCTCTTTTGTCCGGAAAAATAAAACATATTTCTGGCGTACTTTTCTATTTTTCCGATATTAAATTTGAATTCGATTATACTGCCACACATGTTTTTGATTATACTTATTGGGATAAACCAGTTTCAATAAGAATGACAGGATCAACTCATGATTTGGTATCTTGGAATGCCAAGCAATCATCATTGTATGGCATCGAATTTCCAAGGTGGGATGATGTATTCGATTTAAATAAATATTTAATAAACTATGATGTTAAAAATTCTGCAATAGATAGAGTGTTTTTAGTAGCAAAATCTGGAAAACCTGTTACTGGTTGGGGAAAAGAAGATAAATCG
>Ga0268283_1001427_pt1 | contig 11804 bp, 8 predicted proteins | sample saktaG_13_FD_190140 | JGI IMG/M metagenome (GOLD analysis project Ga0268283, IMG submission 190140) | Saline water microbial communities from Sakinaw Lake, British Columbia, Canada - sak_2013_06_06_36m | ecosystem: Environmental > Aquatic > Non-marine Saline and Alkaline > Saline ... | reverse complement strand
GGGGTTTAAGTGTGAGCGAAACAAAAGTCCGCCAATCAGCCGAATCCATGAAAAATTCCGGGCTTATAGATCATGGCTGGACCTATATCAATATCGATGACGGATGGGAGGACAAGCACAATGAGAAAGGAAAGATATTAACCAATCCGAGATTTCCCAACATGGAAGGCTTGTGTGAGGATCTTCACGGAATGGGCCTGAAGGTCGGAATTTATTCTTCACCGGGACCGAAAACCTGCGGAGGATATGAAGGAAGCTTTACTTTCGAAGACGAGGATGCACAAACCTATGCTTCCTGGGGTATTGATTACCTTAAATATGACTGGTGTTCTTATGGAAGCATAGCCCCAAAACCACCTTCCTCCGACGACCTGAAACATCCCTATAAGGCAATGGAACATGCGCTCCGTAAGGCAAACCGTGACATTCACTATAGCCTTTGCCAGTATGGAATGGGAGAAGTATGGGAATGGGGAACTGAAGTCAATGGAAATTCATGGAGGACTACCGGAGATATTGAGGATACCTGGGAGAGCATGTCGGGAATTGGTTTCAGTCAGGACAGTTGTGCTGCTTACGCCGGTCCAGGCCGATGGAATGATCCGGATATGTTGGTCGTGGGTTGGGTAGGCTGGGGACCTTCCCTGCATTATACCCGGCTCACATCCGATGAACAATATACCCATATTTCTCTTTGGTGTCTGCTTGCATCTCCTTTGCTGATCGGTTGCGATCTCAGCCGTCTTGATCCCTTTACGATGAATCTCCTGACCAATGACGAAGTGCTTGCAGTTAACCAGGATCCCATGGGGAAACAAGCCAGGCGGATTAAAAAAGGAGATGGTTACGAAATATGGGTAAAAGAAATGCAAGACGGGAGCTTCGCTGCGGGCTTATTCAATCTAACGGAAAAGAACCTTTATATCCCGGTCGGGATGAGCGATATTCCATTGATGGGAATATGGAATCTCCGTGACTTATGGTCTCAAACAGATCTTGGAAAAGTGAGGAATCATTTTGAAATGAAGGTTTTCCCCCATGGAGCCAAATTGATCCGTTTATCTATTTAACCTGTTCGATGGCCCAGTTCAGGGCACTCTGGATCATTTCCACCGGAGGCATTTCAATAAACCCTTTGTCCATCAGTGAACGTGTCAGGCATCGGGCATGCTCAATATCTTCCTTCGCTTTCGTAAAAACCTCTTCTCTCGTCATCTGAATCCGGGCGACACCATCCTTGATAGCCTGCATGGCCACGTCGGCGGCTTCGTGAGGAAATACGGCAGCCTCTTCCATATTCGGCACAATGTCATCAACCGAAATTCCTCTTTTTTCAGCATAATGAGCCAGGGAATGTGCAGCAGCAATGGCCATATTATCGGTGATTTTTTTGGCACGTACCATTAATGCTCCTTTCAGGATCCCGGGAAAACCAATGGAATTATTCACCTGATTTGGAAAATCTCCTCTTCCGGTAGCCACGATAAATGCGCCGGCTTCTTTTGCCGCATAAGGATAGATCTCAGGCACAGGGTTTGCACAGGCAAATACTATGGATTTTCCGGCCATGCTCCGGATCCATTCTGGTTTAATCACATAAGGCCCCGGGGTTGACAAAGAAATGAGTACATCGGCGCCCTTCATGGCTTCATCCATGGTGCTTACTTTTTCAGGATTGGTTGATTCACATAATTCCCATTTTCTATAAAACCTGGAATCGGCCTGTATATCCTTGCGGTCACGATGCAATCCACCCCTTGTGTCGAACATGATAATTTTAGCAGGATCAGCGCCATCGGAAATTAAAAGGCGTGCAATGGTGGTATTGGAAGCGCCTGCTCCATGAAGAACAATTTTAACATCCTCCATTTTTTTTCCTGCCAGTTTCAGGGCATTTATCAAACCTGCCAGGGTCACACAAGCGGTACCCTGTGCATCGTCATGCCAGACCGGGATATCACATTCCTCCCGAAGCACATCCAGTACCTTAAAACAGTTGGGCTGAGATATGTCTTCCAGGTTGATGGCGCCAAAACTGGGTTGACACATCTTTACAAACTGGATGATTTTATCGGGATCATTTTTACCATTTTCATCGCGGCTGTCAATACAAAGAGCAACGGCATCCACCCCTCCCAGATACTTCATTAAAAAAGCTTTTCCTTCCATCACACCCAATCCTCCCGGAGGAGTGCAATCACCGTCTCCAAGAACCCTGGTAGAATCGCTTACAACTGCCACTAAATTTCCCCTGTTTGTTAAATCGAAAGAACAGTCATTGTTGTCCCTGATATTGGTGGAAACTTTTGAAACGCCTGGCGTATACCAAACATTGAACCAGTTAAACCCAATGACCGGAGCCTTGGGCACCGTCTGGATTTTTCCTGAATAAAAACAATGCGCTTTTTCCGACAGGTTTTTAAGAAATAAAGTCTTTGCTTTGGCGATTTGCTCTTCGGAAAATTCTGACGGGAAAGCCTCGTTCAGATTATCGAGGGTTAGGGAAAGTTCTTTCATATAACAGATTTTTTGTAAAGTTAAAAAAAACTGTCAAATTTTTTTATTGTTAAATTAAATTGTAATTTCGTAACAGTTATTAATTACTAATCAGTTATGTTATGTCAACAGGTAAAGTAAAGTTTTTCAATGAGAGAAAAGGATTTGGATTCATCGTGGATGATGAAAACCAACAGGACATTTTTGTTCATGTAAGTGGTCTGGTTGATAAGGTCAGGGAAAATGACCAGGTCTCTTTTGACATCACGGAAGACAAAAGAGGAAAAAAAGCAATCAATGTAAGGAAAGATTAATTTTTTACTTTTGAATGCAAAAAAAGAGCGCAGCCTAAGGTTGCGCTCTTTTTTTTATAACGGACTTATCGTCAGCTTAAGCTGGGAATCGATATACATGTCAATCCATTCGTAGGGAACAGCCCCATTGGTTTCTGCCAGAATCTCGTAATAAAACTGGGTGCTGTTGAGATATGGCCTGATATTGACATTATTGAGTGTAAGCACAATGGTCTGTGAATTCGCAGTCGTATCGTTGGTCACGGTTCCAACCACCGAAGAAGGCTGGAAATTAGAATTTTGTGATACAACCACAGAAGTGGTATGCAGCCAGTTAAAATTAGCTTCAGCCGGTTGGGTGATGGTAATGCCGAGATATGAAAATTCCGTACTCTCGATCAAACCACTGGAATACCCATGGGCATTAAGTAAACTGTCGAGATTAATGTTGAAGCTTCCTGAATAGATGATCGCTTCTCCACTTTTCATGGTTACCGGGATATACCTGAAAGCAATGTGCGGGAGATTATAAGTGACGTCAAAAGAAGCCAGCTCTTTCACCTTTTTACAGGAACTGAAGAAGGTAAAAGAAAGGGCAGCTACCAGAGATAAAAAAACAATGTTTTTTGTTTTCATGTGTTTGGGTTTTGGTTATTACTGGTAAAAGTCCTACTTGTTAAGCATAACCGGCATAACGAGCATCAGGATATCCTCTGCTTTGTTTTCATTGTTGAGTGGAGTGAGAATGCCAGCCCTGTTTGGTGCCGACATTTCAAGTTTAACTTCTTCCGTTTCGATGTTGCTTAACATTTCAACAAGGAATTTTGAGTTGAATCCGATTTCAAGGTCCTCTCCTTCGTAGGAACAACTAAGCCGCTCCTTTGCTTCATTGGAAAAATCAATGTCTTCTGCCGATAAAATCAACTCCTGACCCGATACCTTGAACCGTATCTGGTGCGTGGACTGGTTGGCAAAAATGGATACGCGTTTGATGGTATTCAACAACGCATGCCGGTCGATGGTCAGAACATTTGGATTTTCTTTAGGAATCACCGCTTCATAATTCGGATACTTACCATCGATAAGCCTGCAAATCAGGTGAACATTATTGAAAGAGAAAAATGCATTGGTTTTATTATACTCAATTTTCACTGGCATTTCCTGGGTTGAAATAATATTTCTCAATAAGTTCAAAGGTTTTTTCGGTAAAATGAAGGATGTGGATTCCTTCGACTGAATATCATTGCGCTTGTAGCGCACCAGCTTATGAGCATCTGTTGCAACAAAGGTCACGTCATCCGGTGAGAGTTCACAGAAAACTCCTGATAAAACCAGCCTGAGCTCATCATTGCCTGTGGCAAAAAGGGTTTTATTTATCGCATGGGAAAGCATGGAAGCATCGAGCTGAATTGCTGTAGTTTCTTCAAGGGATGGGGTCCTGGGATATTCATCGCTCTTATGCCCCGAAAGTTTATATTTTCCTTCCCCGGCGGAGAGTTCAATCATCAGGGTAGAAATGTTGATGTTGAAAGAAACAGGAATTTCTGCAAAGGTTTTCAGGGTATCAACAAGGATTTTGGCAGGAATGGCGATGCTTCCGGTTTCTTCGGCTCTTTCAGGTTTGATGGTCACACTCATGGTGGTTTCAAGATCGGAGGAAGTAACAGTCAGCATATCTTCTTTCAGTTCGAAGAGGAAATCATCCAGAATGGGAAGGGTATTGTTGGTATTGATCACTCCCAGAATGGACTGAAGATTTTTCAGTAATAATGAGCTAGAGATGATGAATTTCATGTCGGGTTTGTTTGGTAAAAATTTTGTTCAAATATACAATATAAAATCTGTTTTTGCAATATTATTTAAAATCGTTATAATTAAAAATCTGCTTTCTTTTTTTTGCGGAAGTCAAATTTATTTTCCTTTCTCTGAATCAGGCGGCGGATGTTTTTATGGTGTGTAATGGGAATAAAAACCGCCACAAGTATTGATAATAAAAGAAGCCCGGTGTTGCACTCTCCGGTAATAAAAACCACTGCAAACGGGAAAATAAATCCTGCCACAATAGATGCAAGGGAAACATAACGCGTGAAGGCCAGAACCACGATAAAAGCCCCTAAAACCACCAACAATGCAATCGGGAACAATGCGATGGCCACCCCGGCCAGGGTCCCTACCCCTTTGCCCCCCCTGAATCCGGCGAAAACCGGAAAAATATGTCCTGAAACAGCGGCCAGGGCAAGGGCAATTCTGATATAAACAAATGTATCCGGACTGCAAAAATCAGCAGGGAGCAGAAAAACAAGCTGAACTGCTGCCCACCCTTTAAACACATCGAAGAGCAGAACAGGTATCCCTGCCTTATAGCCTAAAACCCTGATCACGTTGGTAGCACCGGCATTCCCGCTTCCGTGCTCGCGGACATCAATTCCGTGAAAAAGTTTCCCGACCCAGACTGCAGAAGGAACAGAACCGATCAGGTAAGCAAGGAAAATGGGAGCGGTGAGATAGAAAAATGTCATTATTCGGGTTTTTCAAATTTTCGTAAAAAATCTTTCTTTTTTCTGTCAGTTGAAATGGTATAACGGAAGCCTCTCGCTTCTTTATCCACTCTTTTCTGTTCTGCTTTTGATTTCTGAGCTTCAGTAATCAGGTCATTGAATTCGAGGCTGGATGAGATTGCCTGAAAGATATTATTACGTAAATTGAAGAAATACCAGTCCTCCTTTGTAAGCTCAAAATAGAAAGTAAATTCGTCGCCGTTGCGTTTTTTGGTAAGTTCGATTATTCCTTTAACATAACGGTTGACCTGCGTCTTATTTATGCTCCCTACTCCAATCATCCCATAGGAAACATATGACTTGGAAGCCGTATCAAACCGCAACCAGACATCAGCCAAAAAGAGGGTGCGTACAAGCTGTTCAGGAAATTTCTTAAATTTTCCAACCAGATCCATTTCTGATTTGAGCTGATCCCCCTGTTTTTTCTCTAAAAGGTCATCCATGGCAATTGCATAGGGTGACCTGGTGATAGACACCCCGCTCAGGTTCACAGATTCAAGCTGATTGCTGAAATTTTGAAGGGCAGATTCAGAAAACGGGAAATTCAAGGCCAGACTGATATGGATACGTGCAGAATCCGGAATAATAAAGTAATCCAATGTGCCGTAAGTTTCCATTTTTACAGCTCCCGGTTTCATTCCAAGGTTTATCCTGCCTTCACTTCTCACCATGCAATTTGTTGTGTTCAAGGCGAAATAATTTCCGGAACCGCCAAGATTGGAGAGCTTTTCGGGTTTCGCGACACGGAATTCGGTGGTTGCAGCGTTATACTCCACAGAGCCCCCGGCAACTGCCATGATGGAATCGCTGAAACTGTTCTTCCGGGTGAAAAACGCAGGATAAATATGTCCTTCCGTATTGGAAAAAACCATCGCCAGGTCCAGTCCATCACCTGTAATATTTTTCAAGGGAGTTATTAATGGGATCTGTACATGCTGGGGATTGACCGGGCTGCTGAATTTTACCCAGGCGGCCTTTGTCCTGATACAGTCTGTAATCGGACGGAATCCCCCATCGAAGTCAAGATTTTTAAGGTTCGAATGAAGACTGACTTCCCCGGTATAAGCAAATTCAGGACTTAATTTAAAGTTGGCGGTATCCGAAATTGAACCGTTTGCTATGGTCTGCCCGGAAGTATCAACAAAAATCCGGTTAAAATGGATCTTGTTCCTTTCACCGGTCCGGTCTATGTAATCATAATCCCCGACCCCGGTATATCTTTTACGGGATCCCACTGAAATATCTGCATTATAAAACTGATGAAAGCGGTTCTGAACATTGGCTATGACGATGGCACGGTGGAGTGTCTGCATCAGGGCATCCTTCAGAATCAGCACTTTCCCGGAATCGGGATAAATGGCCGCATCTGCAACTTTAATAATCTTCACCTCTTCTGCTTTAATCACATTGGTACGAAGGTTATACCTCGCTTTGGCTGCAAAGAAACGCAGGGAATCCTGCAAAGGGTGGACTGATATAAACTCTGAGCCTGTATATCCTACATCGATCAGCTGGCTCAGGCTCAAAGAATCAGATACACTCCTTTTACTTTGTTCATTGGTAAGCTGAATTTCTTCATTGTCGATCAGCCAGTCGAAACGGTCCATTGAGCAGATGTATTTGTTAAATGGAAATTCCATTTTTGAGATTCCGACATTGGAACGAAATTCTCCCCTTCGCAAATCAAAATCAAAATGGGTCTGATAATTTCGCGTAGAAATGGTCAGGTCTTCCAGGTTATAGGCTTTGATACGGAAATTCGCTATCAGGGCGTCGAAAGTGCGGCTCTTGAACCTGAACTGCTTTGAATCCATTTCAGCATCCTTGATTTTTACGGTCCCGTTCCCGGTCAGTTCCCTTGGAGTCAGTGCAAGGCTTCCATTGAATATCGACTGATCGCTGTACATTGCAATATCTTTCTTATAGCTTGACACAATGAGAGAATCCTTGTATGGCAGCCAGAACTGACGAACCGTATCTCCTCGTACCGTCGGGCATTCAAAAGCTCCCATTTGTTCGGTGGTCATAAAAGAACGGGCAATGGTTTTCATGGAATCAGGCAGGAAAAGAAAATCGCCGGAGCGGGAGATTGAATTCAGGTATTGTACAGTCCCGTCCCCTTTCAGCCCCTGGTCGCTCAGGTCAACCCTGGAAAAAAAGGTTCCTTTGCCCCCGTATGCTGGCAATCCCGTGGTATCTGTCGACTTCTCCAAGCCCAGGGAATAATCCGGCCGAACTTTAAGGGGCTCTTCTATTTTCGGGAAGATCCCGGCAGAACTAAGGAACCCGTTAAACCTCAGACTGTCGGTGGATACCACATCCAGGCTATGGATGGTGAAGGGATAGACTTCAAAAAAGAATTTATCCTTCCGGTAGACTCCTTTTTGAATGTAGCTTTTATCCCAGAAAACCAGCGCATTATTACGGTTATTAAAGATCGGATATTCCGGAGGAGAGTTTAGACCGGATTTATTTTTCGGGTCATCGATCAACATATCGCCGCTCAATCCTGTAATTGCAGTCCGGACCCTGACCAGTGGATAGGTGCCTGTTTTCGGGTCCCATGCCTTGCTTTTAACATAGAATACCAGAGAATCGACTGTAGGCAGGTCTATCTTGAATTGATCATACCTGAAAGAACAGTTCCGGGTGTATAAGTCAAACAATCCTGCTTCAACCTTTCCACTGAACCTGAAATCCATGTTTTTTCCAAGTACCACCACCTGGTTTTTAGGATAGATATGAACCTGCTGGGAATCGCTGATGGTAACGCTCGGAACTCCCTGTATTCTCAGGTCAAAACTATCAAGACTGAGCACTCCATTACTTGTTCCGGTTACATCCGAATTGAAATATATGACATCATAATCCGATTTCCCTATTTTCGCATTCACATAGTCATAAAGTTTATTTTTGATCCTCGCGATTTTATCGTCGAAATCATATACCAGAAATCCTCTGTTTGCAAGGGAAAGCAACTGGACTTCGACTTGTTCCTGAGGTTTATTCACATAGCTTGTCAGTTCAGCCAGGGTAAATTCCCTGGATTTTATTTTTTCAGTATATCTCTTGATTAAATTTAGTGGATTGATCTCATCAATGCCCTGAAGCTTTTCATACCGGTGGAGTGAATAATAGCTGCTCGATTCAAAAACTGCTTTGCTGGTCTTACTGGGACCTTTCATCATTTCAAAACTGATCCTCGGATCCCCGATCTTCCAGTACAGCGCTTCACAATAAATTTCGATTTTATGCCAGGAGTCGAACCATGGGCTCACCATAGCCACGCGCTCATCTTTCGTAAAGGAAAGTTCCTTTTTTTCATCCAGGTATTTCATTTGCAAACCGGGATGATAAATGGAGTCATTTTCATAGTAAATTGTAATGGAAGCCTGGGAAGAATTGATCCGGTCGGGACGGATGACAAAAGTCTTTGACTTTGCGGTAACAAACAGTTTTCCGTCTTTATTTATAAAGAGGTAGGCATCCCTGGTTTTATCTCCCGAACCCATGATACGCGCTCCTTCCATCACGAACCCTCCAAGGTAATCGATCTGTGGAAAAATATTCTGAATACCAATCAGTTTATCGTAAGATTCGAACCGGGGATAGGAGGCTTTTTCTTCTGTCACATCTGCCAAAACCTTATCCGTGTAAAAACCAAAAAGCGGTGAAGTAAAATATTTTTTATGAAAGAACGCAACCGAATCCGCATTAAATTTGGAGTAACGCATCTGGATCTCATAGTTATTTAAATTTGCATAAACCTGCAAGGGGTCTTGCCCGGCCCTTCTCCAGTCAGCACTTCCACCTTCTCCAATCCACCGTGTATTCAAAGGCTGGTATCGGCCTTTTGTGTTATAAATATTCAGGCTGTCATCGTTGGCATAGCATACCAGGTCAGTCTTTTCAAATTCAATATAGGGAACCGAATCAAACCCGATGGTAAACCTGGGGGATTTAACCTGCCATTGTGTAGATGCTGATTTATACACCAGGTTATCTTCAAAAAGCCCTGTTGAAGTTTCCAGAAAACTAAGAAAGTCGCGGCTGTTTTTTTCAGCCAGCAGTTTTTTAAGCACCTCGGACCAGGGGACAAAATATCCTTCAGGCTGATGTTTGTCAATAAAAATATTGAGGGTTTTTATATAATTGAAAAAATCAGGAAATGCCCGGATCCGCTTTCTCAGCATTTCGTTGCAAAGAAAGTATATGATCAATTTCCGGGAAGGAGAAAATTGCTCCGAATTCCATTTCTGAACAAATTCAACCATCACGGGAGCGATCAATTTTTTCTCATTATCGCTCAGGTTGAAAAAAACCGAATTCAGTTCCCCGATGAACTTTACAGAGTCACCGGTAATCCGGACATTTTTTTGTCCCTGTGTCTGGACAGGAAGGAAACCCAGGAGTCCGCTTATCAATGATAACCATAATACGAAAATGGTCCTCTGCATTATTTTACAAATTTCGTGCAAACCCAATGGTTTTTTGAAGCCGATCGATCCAATCGGAGATTAAATTCTTCAGCCTTTTCCCGGATCAAAGGCAGGTCTTCCTCATAAAAACCGCTTAAAAGCAGAATGCCTTCCTGAGCCAGGCTGGAAGAACAGACCTCCATATCTCTCAATAAAACGTTCCGGTTAATATTGGCAAGGATAAAATGGTAATCCTTTCTCGGAATATTGCCTGCATCCCCATGTATTACGCTGATTCCCGTGGCATTATTTTTCACTACATTATCCTGGGCGTTTTCATAGGCCCAGAAATCAATATCGATGGCATCCACACGATTGGCGCCCATTTTCCAGGCAAGGATGGCCAGCACGCCTGTACCGCAACCCAGATCAAGCAGCCGTTTTCCTTTAAGGGTTTCCTGAAGAAGAGCTTCCAGCATCAGGGAAGTGGTTTCATGATGAGCTGTTCCAAACGACATCCGGGGTTCTATTACAAGGTCATACTTCAGATCCGCCAACGGCAAATGAAAAGGAGCCCTGATCATACAACTTCCTGCTATCAGAACAGGCTGGTACTGACTTTCCCATACCGCATTCCAGTTTTGCTCACTGATCCTCTCCAGACGAAAAGTAAATTCCAGTTCTTCCCTCTTTTTATCCAGGTATGCTGAGATCTCAATTCCTGGATAATTCTCAAATGGAATAAATGCTTCCAATCCCTGTTCATTTTCCGTGAAGCTTTCAAAACCCAGTGCTGATAATTCCGCGATCATGATCTCACGGTTTTCATCCCGGATCTGGTCTATAATTAAAGCCTGGTATTCCATTTTCAGAAAGATAAAACAATTTGAATAAATTCCGCTGATTTCAGGGAAGCGCCACCGATAAGGCCTCCATCGACATCCGGCTGTGAGAAAAGTTCCCGGGCATTCTGTGCATTACAGCTACCCCCATAGAGAATAGAAATATCTTTTGCCAGGGGCTCCCCGTATTTTTCACAGATCAATCCCCTGATAAATGCATGCATTTCCTGAGCCTGTTCAGGTGAAGCATTCACTCCGGTACCGATTGCCCAAACGGGTTCATAAGCTATGACCAATTTTTTAAACTCACCCGAAGAAAGATGGAAAGCCGATTCCTCCAGCTGCTTCCTGACTACCCCGAAATAAAGACCGGACTCCCTTTCCGACAGGATCTCCCCGCAGCAAAAAATGGGAATGATTTCCTGTTTTAAAAGGGCATCCACTTTTCCGGCAAGGAAAAGATTCGTTTCGTTAAAATATTTCCGTCTTTCAGAATGGCCAACGATACAATAATCCACCTCCAGGGCTTTCAGCATCATCGGACTTATCTCTCCCGTAAAAGCGCCCGAATCGCAGGAGTAAACATTCTGCGCACCGACTTTGAAGGCGGCATCCTGGGCAATGTCGGTTGCCAGTTCAAGATAAGGAGCCGGGGGACACAGGACCACCGTCGTATTTACCAATTCCATTTCATCCAGGGAATCTGCAATTTCAGTGATCAGCTCTTCAGCTTCTGTGAAGGTTTTATTCATTTTCCAATTGCCTGCAACTATTTTTTTACGCATGGTCTGAATTATTGATTGATTTAACTTTTTAACTACTGTCAAACTCCGGATTCCCTGTCCTGAACTACTTCCTATTGAATCCTGATCCTTGGGTCCAGTAAGCCATAGAGGATGTCGACCAGAATATTGATCATGATCAGGATGATGGAAATAAACAATACAGCGCCCATAATCACCGGAAAATCATATTTATCCAGGGCATTTACGATCACGAGTCCGATGCCTTTCCAATCGAATACAAATTCAACAAAAACCGCTCCGGCCAGCAAGGAAGCCATCCATCCGGAAATGGCAGTGACCACTGGATTCAGCGCATTCTTCAGTGCATGTTTCAGGATGATCCTGGATCTGGAAAGCCCTTTTGCTTTGGCAGTGCGGATATAATCCTGAGATAAAACATCGAGCAGTGAGT
>Ga0268283_1001424_pt1 | contig 11825 bp, 12 predicted proteins | sample saktaG_13_FD_190140 | JGI IMG/M metagenome (GOLD analysis project Ga0268283, IMG submission 190140) | Saline water microbial communities from Sakinaw Lake, British Columbia, Canada - sak_2013_06_06_36m | ecosystem: Environmental > Aquatic > Non-marine Saline and Alkaline > Saline ... | reverse complement strand
TTGTCCGTAAGGGTTTGAAATTATGCATGTTCCATATCAATAAATCACAAAAATAGCAAGAGATATTTACGTCTATTATATGTTTTTTCAGATAGTTAGATTCTTAGACTTTTTACGAGACCATCAACATTGCACATATTCCTTTCCACAAAAACAACGCCCGGCATTTGCCCAAAGGTCCGGGCCCTAGATTTTGCGCCTGCCGCAAGGACTCCTACCCGACTATCCATAAAATCAATAATTCGTGCATGGCCTTTCCCGGGTGATGGTCGCAGCGCCCGGCCGATGTACTGGATCACTCTGCCGGAGAATTTCAGCGGTGTCGCCAGGATCACAGAAGAGATCGCCGGCAAGTCGAATCCCTCTCCGATCAATTGACCGGTGGCAATCAAAACCCGGACCGTGCCGGCCAGGAGCTTATCAGACAGCGCCTTTCTGTCTTTGGTGGATGTGTCCCCGGTCAAAACATCAGCATCAATGCCGATATCGGATAAAGCCGCCTGTAATGCGCCACAATGCGATTTCCGATCTGACAGCACCAAAGATATGCCCCCGTTACCATTCGCTTCATCTGCTGTATGTGACGCAACCAGATTATTGCGCTCAGGGTCAAGACACAGTTCGGATAACATCCGGCTGTAATCGATCGACGGATCAAGATCCGTTCTGAACTCTGTTTCAACTGTGACGACTTGCGCCTTGCAGATGTGACCGGCGTCAACGAGATGCTGGCCATTCACTTCATGAACCTTGTCCCCCAGGTAAAACCAGATCAGCCGGGTCAAGCCATCCCGGCGCCAGGGTGTCGCGGATAGCCCGAGCATGTATTTGCAGTCAAAAGCCGTTACCACTTCCAAAAATGTCTTTGACGGGCACCTATGGCCTTCATCCACAACCAAAAAGCCAATGTGTTCAAAGACATCTTCAACATGTTTGCAGAGACTTTGCACCAGTGCCACTGTAACTAGGTTCCCTATCCGGTTCTTGCCACCGCCGATTATGCCGATCTCTGCCGCAGGGATTCCCAGAAAGGTTTCAATCCGGGCAATCCATTGGTTCAAGAGTTCCCCGGTATGAACCACGATCAGCGCCGGTTGTTTCCGTGCCGCAATGATATTCAAGGCCATCACGGTTTTTCCGCTGCCGGTCGGAGCTTGCAGGGTTCCAAACGGCTTCTGCAGGACGGCATCCACGGCAAAGTGCTGAAACGGCTTCAATTGCCCGCCAAAAGTGAAATCCACTTCGGGCAGCTCCCGCCGGCGGTCTTCAATCTGAAGTTGTTCGCCATACCGCTTGGCGATTCTGCACGCCTGACCACTGAACCCGCGGGGGAAGGACAGCCCGCCAGGGCTTGAATCAAAGCATTGAATCTCGCGGTCGGTGTCCCAGGTGGAGAACCCCCGTTTTTGTTTTTCGATGAAAGCCGGGTTATCAAAGGTCAACCGCCGGCGGATTTCCTGAATTGTTTCCGGTCTGCAATTGGTGATGGTCGCTTCATGGTCTATTTGAATTTTCATATTTTCGGCTCCATTTTTTCCACAAACGCACTATGTACGCACTGCATTTACTGCTTTAAGTTTGGTTTTCAGACTTAGGTCAGTAAATGCAGTTGTTACCCTAAGCGTTTTCAGAAAATATTTTTGGATTTACGAAGTATTCAGTTTTTGCTTTTCCGCCCGTTGGACTGGTTTTTATTCTCAAATATCCGGCATCAACCAGAACCTTTAATGCAGACTCGACGGAACCCTCAGCCGTGAGCCCATGCCATTGGGGACGCTTCGCATCGCTGATAACAAATGGATCTGTCAGTTTGCCGACCCTGATCTTATCAAGTAGGAGCTTCCCGAGATGGGCAGCATTGTTTATCGCAAGACCGTAAACTCTGAGAGCATGGCTTTTTAGGTACTCTCCCCATGCAATAGCTTTGTGGAGGCTTTCTAACTGAACATCTCCTGATGGGTCGTCTTCTGATCCAAGATGAATCAGAAGCGCCAGCGATGGGATAAGGCTTCGATACTTCGCAAGGTGGGATTCAATAGCAGGATGAATGTCATCTCTTGCAATTTCCATTTCCAGCGCAGAAAGCCATTCAGAAAAAACCTTTTGCGCTTCCTCCGAGAAATGGACAGATGGAATTTTTTCATATTCCCCAGGCTCAAAAGACAGACCGGAGACATATTTGAAAAACTCATATGCAGTATCCCGAGCGTCTTTATCTGGGATTTTATCAACATATTTGAACTGAACGTCATCTGGATAAACCATCAATTGAAAACGTTGGATGAACCCGTCATCGTCCACGCCGCCGATCATTGCCATGTTGACCAATGGTGTCAATTTGCTGGGCGTGAGACAGCCTAAAATCGACTCAATGCAGTTTTCAATATCAATGGTGCCACGGCCTATCCGGTCATAAGTGTAACGCCCCAAACCCGCCCAACATTCCAGATGAAACGCCCGGTCATTTGCATGATCTTCACGATTGATAGTTTTCAGGAATCCGAAAAGCTCATCACGATATAGAATTACTCCATTGGGATTTTCGGCCAATATTTCCCCCAGCTTTTCAATTGTCGCATCGTTGACGACTATTCGCTTTCTGATAGGTGCAATACTTTGATCGTCTTCCTGACTCTGCAAAAGAGATGTGGCTTCGTCAACTTTACCGGCCTTTATCAATATTTTAGCTTTCTGCTTGGCGGTATCTGCCTTCATCTCAGATATGGCACTTCGGGTCATCCATGCGCGGTTTTCCGCTTCGTATTCATTTTTAGCGTCATATTCCAACCTGAACAAAGGTTTCAGAACTTCCTGAAGCGCCGGTGTTTTTTTCGCAGACGGCCTGCCGATCACACCCCCCCACAGATTTGGAACAATTACCCAATCATCAAAACGCTTCGGATGAATAGCAAGTCTCTTGCCCGCTATGGCAGAGTAGGCAACCATCGCGCCTATCGCCGGGTAATCAATGGGTGATTGCATCCGATGTGCAATATCCTTTACCCAAACCCGCAGGGGTTCCGGTAGCAATTCAGGGTTAAACGCCATAACTGGCAACAGTTCACAATTTAATGGGATAGGTGATTCCCAAAGGTTATCCGCCATGGCGCCGGCCACAATCTGCCGCTTGACCTCTTCAAAACCTTCAAGCTTGGCCAGGTCGTTAAAATCTGTTGGCTTGGTGGATTCGTTCTTGAAAACGGGAGCGGTAGCAATAGCACCCACGGCATCTGCTGTCGCCCTGCCTTTGGTCAAGCCAGGGTTTCCCTTTTCCGGCGGCAACCATTTGTCATTGTCGCAACAAACTACAATCAGAGCGCCAGGGTGCCGCGCTTTCACGATCTTTGCGACGGATAACAGGTTCCCGGCATTGAAGGCGATATAAGTCGTGTACCCGGTCACCATGAAGATACTCGCGCCGGTCGAGTATCCTTCAGCGATTGCGATTGTATCAGGAGTACCAGAGATGTAGAAATATCCGCCGGCCATCTTGCCACCTTCAAGGAATTGCTTAAATCCATTGCCGGAAATGAATTGCAGGGATTGAACGTTGCTATCAGCACCATGAACGGGAACAACCAGTCGCTTGGCATCATCCTGCCTGATACCGTATGGCTGAACCTGCTTTTTTGTCAGATATGGGTGATCCGTGACAGGTTTCGATGATTCCCATGTCGCCTTTGCCTGGATAGCCGCCGCCTTGTGATCCTCGGCCTGTATGCGCTCCCGCTCGATCTTGATGGATTGCAGCCGGCCAAGATATTCCGTGCGCTCCTGATCGCTCAGCCCGGCTTCATGCTTTCCGCACCACTTGAATTTCCCCCCGGTGACCCAATCTCCGAAAGAACCTGCCGGAAGGCCATCGCCATAAAGGCAATACCAACCGTTCAGATTCTTCTTATCGCCGATCTGGAAACGATGAATCTTTCCGTCAGCAATTGGTGTAGGTACAATAAAGCCTTTTTCCACCATCTTCCCTGAGAAGGCTTCAACGATATTTGCAGGCATCGTTGCGAATTCTGTTGATTTTCCTTCAGGGCTATCGTATTGTTTGTTCACTTTGCATTTCCCTTTCAAACCCGCTCAGGTTCCCGCCTGGAGCGGGTTTTTTTTGTCCTCTTTGCGGAATCATGCAACCTTCCGCTCTGCCCACGAAGCCGCCGACCTACTCTTCAACCAAGCAATGACCGAATCGACGGGATAAACCTTTTGCCCGCCGACTGTGAACCCGCCTTCCGGCCCCTGCTTTTTACAATCCTCATTGGCCATAAATTTCACACTGTAAAGGCCCCCGGTGAATGCCGGTATAGCTCGCCGTGCGACAATATTTGATTTCCAACAATTAGCCATCTCATCAATAACTTTGAAAAATTCTTTTTCCATAAGACAGTTCCTTTTTTTGAAAGTTAATTAAACTTTCCATAAGTATATTTTGGGCTTACAGACAAAGGGGGACAATTTGCAGTTGTCCACAAAGATGAGTAAAAGACATCAACGGCTTGAATTTAAGGAAGAAAAGAATAGGTGGATTCAGACAATTTCAGACAATTTTTAGACAAGGCAGACAAGGGGATTTTTCTTTAAAAAAAAACGGCCCGCCGGTGGGGTTCCGGAAGGCCGTGGGTGTGGTGAATATGTAGTACGAGGGTTAAAGGGCGTTAAACGCTTTTACGCGCTTATTGATGTCACCTAATTTCGGCAGGCCCTTTGATTTCAACAGTGCGCCGGAAGCGTGTCCTATGAACCGATGACGGCTCTTGCCGGTCTGGTCTTTTGCATAGGTTAAGGCCTTGAAGCAGTCATTGTCAAAGTGTCTGCAATCGCCTTCTACGTAAGACAGAAAGTTTGTCTTGATTACATCTTTCTTCGTGAATTTATCCAAAAGGCTTTCGTAAAATTCAAATGCCTTCAAAAGTTCCGGCTTAACCTCACGTAGTAGCTTCAGGCTGTCATCCGTTCCTGAAACGTCTGCAAGATAATCGGCATACGATTTAACGGGCTCCGTTTGGGGATCTGTTTTTGCTGGTTCAGGGGATAGACCCCATTTGAGAGCACCAGCGAGCCCTATGTAATGATTATAAAAATCAATCTCGTTGACTGAAACCAGATGGAAGTTGTTTTCAGCTATATAGACAAAACCGTTTTCGGGTGATCTATAAAGGCAGTGTTCAGGATCACCTTGAATTTTCACAATCCAATCACTGCCATCACCTATCAACGTTTCGATGTCGCTGGAATCGTGAATGTCATATTCCGTTCGTTCGTCATCATGAATCTGAGCGTCGGGGTCAATGATGGGAATATTTCTGTAAATCTGTAAATTTCCCCCTCGACAAAGCGACTCGATACGCTTCTTTTTATCGTCATCAAGAGACAATTCCGAAAGCTGAACATAGTCAGTGATTGCTTTTGAATTGAATTCCATTTTCTCCCATCTCCCGCAATGACCCTGAAAAAGAAGATGGGGAAAGCCGCCCAGGACAGCGGTCTTGTCATCCGAATTGATCAGACCCGGACTATCCCCAATCTGAGTGTACGATTATTCCATCGACTGGATTCTTTTGAAAGCTATTTTGTAAACCTCCATATCTTCACGCTTATCAATGGCGATAACCTCAATGACAGACGCTACAATTCTATATACGATTCGGATTCGTTTGTTATCCGCATAAAGTTTGAAATATCCAGTCAGGTCAAAACCCGCCTTGTTCCCCAAAACATCCCCATAGAATGGATCTGTCTCAAGCTTGACAAGCTGTTTCAAAACCAGTTTCCGGACGCTTCCATCAAGTTGTGCAAAATCTTTTTGGGCTTCAGAGAACAGTTTAACTTTCCATGCCATGTCTTGTCAGCCCCTCCATCTTCAACAAATCATCCAGGGTACAGGAAATGGTGTCATGTTTCCGGCTATCAATCAGCCCGGATAGATACACGTGCTCCAAAATGTCCTTTGCCTGTTCAAGATTGTTCCACAAGTCAATGGGTACAATTGCAGATACAGGCCTGCCCTTACCGTCAACTATGTATTGAATATTTTCCATGATTTTACTATTCCCTCTTCTGGTTTATTCACCCATGACCGGATAAAATGGATTCTGTATCATGGGTATTCACTGTATCCTGATTCATAGAAAAACCCGGCAATCCGAAACGTTCAGCGCTTCAGCCAGAATTTCCGCCCGCTTCTGGCCAACTTGCCGCTTTCCATCTCGCTGATATGCCGCTGTGGTATGCCGGTCTTTTCAGAAAGCTGTTTTTGGGTTAAACCTTCTTTGCCCCGAGACCCAACCAAAGCGACCCCCTTTTCATTGCCTGCAAATTCAGGGAATGCCGCCTTGATTATCTACAAAGCCGACAGACTGCATCAGCTCAATGGCCTTATGTTTCTCACCCGGCCCGGTAAAGGTCAGGGTAACGTCAATAGGGTGCGCCTTCGTGTGTTCCAACATGTTTCACCTCAACCATTATACGTCGGATAGGGTTTCTTTTTCATCACCAGTCTCCTTTCCCTGCACTGTCAGCACATGGAAAAGCGCTATGTTGATGTAGTAATTGGAACGTCCGATTTTTTCTTTTTTCAAAAAACCTTCATCGCTTAATGTATCCAGATATTTTGTGGCGGTCAGACGAGAAACCTTCAGGTCTTTCTCAAGAAAGTCAATTTTGGTATAGGGGTGAAAAAAAAGATTGTTGATTAAGTCCTGGCTGTAAAATTTGTGTCTTTCCCGGATGCGGTGCTTATAATCCATGAGCGCGGCACCGATCGATTGCACCATACCGATGGTCTGCCGCGATGTCTGCTCAACTGCCTCAAGCATATAAAGAATCCAGGCTTCCCAGTCTCCCGAATCACGCACAGCCTGAAGCAAGCGGTAATAGTCGCTTTTATTCCGCACAATGTAACGGCTGAGGTATAGCACCGGTATGTTCAGCAATTCCTTTTGCACCAGATACAGCACATTGATGATGCGACCGGTTCTTCCATTTCCATCGTAGAAGGGATGGATGCTTTCAAACTGATGATGGATCATGGCCATTTTGACCAGTGGATCGGCATTAAAAAAAGAATCATCGTTAATAAAGCGCTCAAGATTCTCCATCAATCGCATGACGTCATCAGGGTTTTGCGGGGGTGTATAGACCGTCTCGCCGGTCAGCTCATTTTTCAGTTCAGTGCCAAGCAACTTACGAAAACCGGCCCTGTTTTTTTCAAGTTCAGCCTGTATCTCGACAATATGGTTTTTTGTGAGGAGTCTGTGCTTCCGAACCAATTCGAAACCGGTCCACAGAGCGCTTACATAATTTCTCACCTCTTTGGCAGCAGCACTGGAGACGTATTCCGGGAAAAGTTCTTCCTTGAAAAGCTCATCATGGGTTGTGATGATATTCTCAATAGCTGAACTGTCTTTAGCCTCTTGAAGCGACAGGGTATTGATCAAGATCCCCTGATTTGGGATCGTTGCCGACACCCCTTTAAGCTCAGCCAGATACCGATGGGCAATAGCTGTTTTCTTCAGTATGGCCCTGGTCTCCAGATCCTCAAGAGGGGGTAGACAGCTTAATTCAGATTTCAAGAGCACCTCCGATGTATAGAAAACATCACTTTTCTATATATATCCTGCTTCATGTGTATAAAAAAGCCATTTTTCTATACACATTCATTTCAATTCCTGATGCGGCAATGGTGCCTGGTATCATCCGGCTTTCCACAATTTGGATAGTTTCCCCGGACAGGCATCACCCGGCCCGCCGTATTGGAATTACATTGCTTCCCTGATACATGTCCTCCATGCTCTTGACGGCTGAACGAAGCCTGTCAGCCGTGATGTGGCTGTAACGCTCGGTAGTGGTTACGGCTGAATGTCCCAGTAGTTCCTTGACTCGGTAAATGTCGGCGCCCGATTCAAGTAAGCGGCTTGCATGGGTGTGTCTCAAAGAATGAAAAACGCATTTCATCCGGTCGTCATCAATGCCTTTATTCAGGCTCAGCTTATCAACGGCATTCCTGAAGGCATCGCCTATTTCCTTCATTTTGCCGTTTTGTCCAGGAAACACCAGCGCATTGGGGCCGGCTTTGGGCATTCCGGAAAGCATGACCTTAACCCTATCTGTCATATACACCGTGCGATTCTTGCCGGATTTCGTATCCATGAGCGACAGTATTTTTTTCACAAGGTCAACGTTCTGCCATTGAAGCCCGGCAATCTCCGAAAACCTCATGCCGGTATCCAGTGACAGCAGGGCCAATCGGTAAACGGTATCAGAACGATTTTTCAATTCCGCCAGCAGGCTGTCACATTCAGCCGGCGTCAAGTACCTTTGCCGCTTGTTGTCAAATTTTGGGATTTTGACGGTCTTGGTGGGTGAATCTCCCGTGATTCTTCCGGCCAGGCGCGCATGGTTCCAGGTTTGCCGGAATGTCGCAAGACAATATTGAATCGTTCGTGGTGACTTTTGGGCATCCAGCAGGCTTTTCTTGATTTGCTCAATATGTTCTGCCAAAACGTCCTTCAGGGGGATATTCCCCACAACAGGGAAGATCCAGTTTTCAGCGTGTCCGGTTTCCTTTATCCATGTGGCCCGGCCCTTGTGCATTTTCTGTACAGGAAGATAAGAACTTTCAAAGTAGGCCTTGAAAGTAACGTTCTCAGATTCGGTCTGAATTTTTCCACGTTCTTCAGCCGCTTTTCGGGCATGTTCAATGGAGAGTTTTTCTTTCAACGTAAACGGTGGTGTGCCGGTAGCCTGATTCTGTTTCAACTCTGCCAGTATCAGAAACGCTTTTTTAGCACTCATGCCCTCGGTGGCCCAGCCTAAAGGCTCTTCATGGCGTTTTCCATCAAATCGATATCGAATGACAAAATATTTATCCTTCACAATACCATGTACTCGGGTTTCATGTTCCCGGAAACGAACGCCCCTATATTCTGAATTTTGCCAGTTCATCAGACTGTTCCCTTCATGAAAAAGTCCATCGCTTAAAAAATCCCTCGGGGTTTTCTGTCCCCCACCTGTCCCCCTTTTTCATCCGATGGAGGGGGATTTCAGGGGAAAGTTTAGGAAGGAATATAAACTATTATCACTTGAAATGTCAATAATTTAATGGTCACGATAGGAAGGTATGGGAAAAGTACGGAAAATGGCTAAAAATAGACTTAAAATCCCTCGGGGTTTATCCCTGTACGAGTTCGATTCTCGTCCCAGGCACCAATAAAAACAGGAAGTTAAAGGCATTTATTCTTGACATGGATAAACGCCTTTTCTGCTTCTGGCTGGTTTGTACATCACCTGTACATCGTTTTCGGCTGTCGGATACAAACTATCCACGCCCAAAACAAGACAAAAAGAAACTTCAAGCTGTATCTGCTGCCCGGTTCCCAGCCCCGGTGCGGATCATCATCCGGCTGTCCTTTCGGATTTCAATTCCTGAAGTTTGCCCGGCTGCCTGGCTCAACTTGATTCACTGAAAAATTCTAAGATCCCCGGCCAATTCAAGACAAGGGAAATCTCTTTCCTTTCCCCGGCATTCAACCCGGTTTCCTTGGCCCGGCTCGCCCCGTGCTGCCTGTTTCAGCCCTGAACCCATTCAGAAAGATTCCGGCGCTTGGTGGTGGCCCTGGATTGCCCGACTGATTCACAGGACAAGGAACAATTCCTCTTTGTCCTGTTGCTGTTCTGTGTCCGTACGCTTCCCGGCCCATAGTATGTGTTTCCTGGCCCATGGCCTGAAAACCTCGCCTTGCTCATCTGGCCCCCCCCCCCCCCCAAGAGCGGCATCAACTCTTTGCAACCCACAAAATATTTAACCCGGTAGCTTGCCATTTTCTCACGAAACCAAAATGAAAACTAAAAAGGCCCGATCAACCAAAGTTGAAGAGGCCTTGTGTTATCTCTAACGGTGTGAACCTAACCACCGCAGAGTAATTGAGATCAAACTATTTGCTTTTATGTGGGATTGCCAACCAACTTTATTTCACCAAATGCAGCTTCGTATTTTTCAATTGATTGGGAGAAGTTTTTGCAAAAGGCTTTAGCATGCTGAGGAGATAAAGTAACAGATCCAAGTTCAAGAACAGTTATTTCTGAATCAGTCACGGATTCAATCGATCCAAATATCATTTTAAAATCATAATTTGTTGACATAATTCCAGTATGATTACTATATGCACTAAACTTATTTTCAGCATGGATAGTTTTTAATTTTTGCGAAGTTTTTTTAACAGCATCAGTTTTCATATCTTCTCCATAATTTTGTTTGACGTATATACTGGCTTAGGCACAGTTATATCTTTTAAAATCCATTCTAAATTGTATATTTTAATATCGAGCCAAGATTCAACGGGGCTGTCAATTTTTTCACGATTAGGTGTAGAAATAGACATATGATCATCTGTAGTACTCATTATTGATAATGCAGACGTTTGTTCTTTTTCAACTACAATTTGGGACATGCCCATTTCGCTGTCGATGACTGATGAATCTATTTGTTCAGAAAGGTTAAACCTGCCATCCCCTTTTTCCTTAAATAGCAATAACGACTTTTTATTATAAAGTTTTTTGCCTTCTAAAGACACAGAGTAGATAAACCCATTTCTTATCCGACGATTTTTATTAAAAGCCTGTTTTGAAATTCCCAACAATCCAGCAGCAGCATTTGCGGATACAAAATCGCGCACTGGCAATTGGCCAATTAATTTGTTTTTTATGTCATTTTCAACTGATTCTATTTTTATTGCGGTATCTTTGGGGAATAAGAGCTGGTTACAATTTTCACATTTAAAATATTGAACATCTGACACTTTATAATTGCCAATATAGTCATCATGTAAAGATAAAGACTCAAAATGCTCAATATATGTTCCACCACAATCATAGCATCTCATTGTTCAAGCTCCTTAAAAGAATCAACTATCAAAATATCGCCATCAACATAGAAATGCGTGTAAACATTTTCGCCATTTATATTGGGAGCCCTATAGTAATCAACCCATATCTTAGGATTTTTAAATCTAGGCTCAGACTTGTACCAGCATTTTAATGGTAATTTTGCTATCGCTTTATGGATGTCGTCTATGCCCCAACCAAAATCATCTTTTGCTGATTTTTTGGCGTCATCTGTGACCGATACCTTACCAGAAGATATAAAATTTCGAATTTGTTTGTTACTATAATAGGGTTTGTTTCTTGGCATTAATTACCACTCATGGTTGACATTTGTCAACGGTTAATAATGCAGAATCATGGTGCAAGATTTTTCGATGCCACCGCCGGCCGGGGGGGGTAGGCACATCCAAATTCTGAAACCCACCATATGCAATATGCCACCACATAGTCAATCCATTTATTGAGCCCAGATAAAAAGTAGAATTCATGCCACGAATCCCCCAACTCACCCAGGTGCGCCGATCATGACCCGGCGCCTCCTAATATCCCTTCAGGGAAAACCCAGCCCCGGCGATCTGTGACTTTCACCTTTTCAAAAGTTAAAAGCCAATGAACAAGACAAGAAACAATTCCCCTTTGTCTTGCTGCTGTTCTGTGTCCGTTCGTTCCTGGCCCCATGTCCTTCTATAAGGCCCACGCCCTGAAAGCCCCGCCTTGTGCCCCACGTTTCGCCGTTCCCTGGTCCGGTGCATCTGATCCCCTGAAAAACCCGAACTCGATTATTATTGTTGACAGGACATGCTGAAATTCATACTGGGTAGTATCCATTTTTTTTAAAATTGATGCTGCACAAAGCAAATCCTGTACCGAAATAATTGATCGGAGCCAATTGGGAAGAATACGATACCGGAAAGCCAAGTGGTTACATAACACACACCGAC
>Ga0268283_1001423_pt1 | contig 11828 bp, 9 predicted proteins | sample saktaG_13_FD_190140 | JGI IMG/M metagenome (GOLD analysis project Ga0268283, IMG submission 190140) | Saline water microbial communities from Sakinaw Lake, British Columbia, Canada - sak_2013_06_06_36m | ecosystem: Environmental > Aquatic > Non-marine Saline and Alkaline > Saline ... | reverse complement strand
GTCCCCGGTCCGAATGACAAGACATGCTTCCATTACTGGTGCCTCACCGACCACGGCGAACAATCGACCCCCATGCCGCAAACTACGCAGGAAGGCATCAGGGATTTCAGACACGGACCCGGCAAGGACAATGACATCATAGGGAGCATGACGGTCCCAGCCATTTGCTGCGTCGCCTTGTTCCAGCGTTACGTTGGTAATTCCTAGGGATGCCAAACGTTCACTGGCACTTTCCAGAAAATCACCTTGTACATCAACGCTATAAACATGCTTGGCAAAACGCGCCAGTAGGGCAGTGACGAAACCAGTACCGGTACCTACCTCCAAGACCATGTCCGAGGGTCTCACCGCCAAGATTTGGAGCATGCGCCCCTCCACTGTGGGAAACATCATCACCTGGTCATGACCAATGGGTACCTGAATGTCGGCAAAGGCCAAGTTACGATACCTGGGGGGCACAAAGCGTTCGCGGGGAACGATTCCCAGCGCGTCCAGCACCTGGGAGTCGAGAACCTCCCAAGGCTGTATCTGTTGTTTCACCATGTTGGAACGGGCACGGTCCAGATCAATGTCAGGCATTGTCGGTACTCCACGGGGTAGTGGTGAAGACTAAAGGGGTTCTCGATACGATGCAAGGCCAGCTCAGTCGGAAGCCTATTCCACCTTATAATCAGTACATTAACTTCAGCCTTTCTGTCGCACCTCAATACCCAGCGCCCGTAACTTGCGGTAGAGGTGGGTACGTTCCACTCCGGTTTGTTTGGCCAAGCGGGCCACGCTACCTCCCGATAGGTGCAAGTGGTGCTCCAGATAAGTTTTTTCGAACTTGTCCCGGGCGTCCCGTAGGGACAGGTCAAGCCAGTTCGACTCACCGAGTTCGGGGGGAGTAACACGCCGTGTAGGGGTGCCCAAAGCCCGCTCTAACTCCTCCAGTTCTACCTCAGGCCCCGATCCCAGAATGAGTAAACGCTGGACCAGATTTTTAAGTTCGCGCACATTACCAGGCCAAGGGTGGTTACGCAGCCGGTTTTGGGTTGCTACAGAAAAACTGCGGTAGGGGAGACCTTCTTGGGCCACGAGTAGATTAACATAGTAATTGAGGAGGTCCGATACATCCTCGCAATGCTCCCGTAATGGAGGCACGTGCATGGGCACTACATTGAGGTGGTAGTAGAGGTCTTCGCGGAAGCGTCCCTTATGCACCTCCTCCTCCAAATCATGGTGGGTGCTAGCCACGACACGGACGTTGACCTGAATGGGTTCTGCCCCTCCCACCCGCAGGAAAGAACGGCTCTCCAAGGCCGAAAGGAGCCGTCCTTGGGTGCCAAGGTCCATATCCGCGATATCATTGAGGAATAGAATGCCTCCACGCGCCTGTTCTAAGTAGCCGTAGTGGATGCGATCCCCCTCCTCAATGCCAAATAATTCCACGGCAGCGTTTTCCCGCACCACTCCAGCCACCGCCACATCGACGAAAGGGCTACCTCGTCGAGCGCTGTTGGCGTGTAGGTAACGGGCAAAGACCTCCTTGCCACTACCCGGTTCGCCACTGACGAGAACAGAAGTGTCGTGACCTGCAATACGCCTGACCTGTTCACGCAGGTGAATCATTGCCGGACTGCGACCAATGGGTTCGGTTACCGTGGCCGCATGGCGGCGCAGCCCAAGGTTTTCCCGCTGGAGGCGAGCCGTCTCCAAGGCCCGTTCTACCGTAAGTAGAAGTTTTGCCATGGATAGAGGCTTTTCCAAAAAGTCGTAGGCTCCGCTTCGGGTGGCTTCCACCGCGGTTTCCACCGTGCCGTGGCCAGACATCATTAGAACAGGGGCTTTTACCCCGTCTTCACCAGACCACTCTTTGAGCAGGGTGATGCCATCCACGTCGGGCATCCAGATATCGAGCAACACCAAGTCGGGACGTCGCTCTCGACGTCGATCCCGGGCCTGGCTACCGTTCTCCGCAATCCCGACCTCGTAGCCTTCGTCTTCCAAAATTTCTTTAACGAGGGCACGAATGTCCGGCTCATCGTCTACTACCAGGATGTAGGGTGCAGTCATGGGGGCCTAAATGGGTTCTATCCACGTTCTTGATAAAGGGGTATTAACAATATGCATTGCCAAAGGTTGATCCCGATTTTGATCAATTTCGATATGTCGGCAGGGCCATATGCAGAGACAGGTATTATGATACGCTCAAGTTGATATTCCCTACCGCTGTTGCCACACAGCACTTGACGATGCCACCAGACGCTCAGGAAGCACGCCATCGAATCCTACGACGCCATCCCCTACGACAGCACACCCCTTACAGACACCCACCCCGCCTCCCTGGCGGTTCTAGGCCACTGGTTCGGAATGATGCCGACATCTCCAGCAAAAGCTCGAGTCCTAGAGCTAGGATGCGCTGGAGGCGGTAATTTGATCCCGATGGCTTGGTATCTACCAAAGGCCACGTTCCTCGGGGTGGATCGGGCAGCGGTCCCACTGGCGGCGGGCCAAGCTTTGGTGGAGCGATTGGGACTGTCCAATCTGATCTTACGTCAGGAGGACATCCTAAATCTTGACCCCGAAAGCCTCGGAGAATTTGACTACATCTTGGCCCATGGGGTGTGGTCGTGGATACCTTTTCAGGCACAGGAACAGCTCCTCCACCTATGTGGAGCCTGCCTAGCCCCCCAGGGCATTGCTTATGTGAGCTACAACACGCTACCGGGCTGGCATCTGCGCGGAATGGTGCGAGATCTGCTTCTCTATCACACGCGCACCCTCCGTGAACCTCGAACGCGCCTGGCCGCCGCGCAGGCATTACTGGATCGCTTGGCAACTGCTTGGCATGGAGACGAAACCCCCATGGCCCGTTACCTAACCCAGGAGGTAATGGAGCTACACCACGCCCATCCTAGCTATCTCTTTCACGAGTACCTGGAAGAGAACAACACGCCGATTTTGTTCGCGGACTTTGCCCAGCGAGTGGCCCAGCACGGATTGACCTATCTCGCGGAGGCGGAGCTTTACACCATGTTTCCCTCGACCCTACCAGAAGGAGCGGCGGCTCTGGTAGATCCCATGGAAGATCTCGTCGATAGAGAGCAACACATGGACTTTCTGCGCTACCGATATTTCCGAAAAACTTTGTTGTGTCGTGCAAACACGCCGTTAGTACGAGAGATGGACCTCACGCGGTTGCGGGAATTTTCCATTTCCGCCCTGCTCCTACCGGTGCAGGGGGCGGATCTAGCACACATCGTTACGGAGGACTTCGCCGCACCCGATGGGGTGCGTTTTGGTGTGACTCATCCACTCACCAAGGCCGCCCTGTTATACCTCGCCGAGGTTTATCCAGATGCTGTTGCCTATTCTGTCCTAGAAGAAGCAGCGGTACGTCGTACCGCAGTTACGGGGGTATCCGAATGGAATGTCGAACAGCTCATCGGGGAATTATTTTCCCTCTACGCCCATCGGGCAGTGCGCTTGACCCTAATCCCTGAAACTTTTGACCACAGCATACCTTTGCGTCCACGGGCGCACGCTTTGGCCCGCGCTCAAGCGGCTGCTCGGCTCGGACATTTGGCTACGGTACGTCATACGACCCTGGAGATTGACCCCCTGGCAGGACAGTTAGTACAACTTATGGACGGTACCCGAACATTAGATGAATTGGTGGCAGATGTGGTGGTATATTTGGCCCACCATACGGCACGGGCAGTGGTTCGGGGCGGAATACCGGAACTACCTCCAGACGGTCAACTCCTGGCCGGTTGCCGACGCTTGGTGGAACTCTTTGCACAACACGGATTGTTGGAGAATTCGTCAGAAACGTTCTGATTGATCGCTACCTGATTCCAACGTACTAACCCGAATTGCTACCTATCCGTCATTCTGCCAGGGATTGGCGGAATCCAGCCACAGGGAAGTGCAGATACTAATAGAACAAAATCTCTCGGCTATATTTACCGGCTTACAGCATTCCCTCGGTGTGTTGCAACACCACCACTTGTTTCTGGTCGCGAAACAAAAGGCTATAGAATCCTATTGATAGATGTCCGATAGTGGCCTGTCCGTGGGCCAGGAACCAATTAGTTCCCACGGAGATCGTCTGATTTAATCCGGGGACTTGACTAGCGTTTGGAAGCTGGCTTAGAAAGCTCGAAACATTTTGATAACCCTGTTCTCCCCGTTTTTCGATTAGGGCTTCGGCATCGTTAGGTCGCAAGCCTGGGACTAGAGCCAAGAGTACGGGAAGAGAAGCTGTGTTGATATTAATCGGAGTACGATCGGGGAGGGCAGTAACAAATGGAGTGATACGTCGGTAGACTTCTGTCGTAAACCCTTTCACCAGTCGAAGTTCGCTAACACTACTAAACGGAGCATTAGCAGCGCGATAGGGAGGCTGGGCCGATAAATAATCTTGGTCCTCGGCTCCGCCCGGAAACCGCCGATCTTGGTCTGCGTCTATCCAGTCAATTAACGAATCCGTCAAGGCCTCGGACAAATCTTCCGGAACTTCCAGGACTGCCAATAGACGTCGGAAACGATCTCGTTCGATGGGATTCACCGTTCCGTCATTATTAACTAGGAGATTATTTAGATTGTAGAGCCCCTGCTGATCGATCAATTCTCCAGCCAACATTCCCCCCTCTACCGGCAAGGGGGGAAGACGCATGGCCCAGTCTTCCCCCAAGTGGTCCACTGCCCCTTGTGCGCGATCACGAATCAAGATCTGTGTGACCCAGGCATCCATTCCCTGAGCGTAGAGTAGGGATTGGTCATAACTCAGGAGATTGCCAGTGCGACGAACGTCAAGCCGCTGACGTGCCGCTAGGTCTAGCGCCACCAGGCTCACCAGGGCGGTGACCAACATCGCCGTAATGAGGGCCACTCCTCGTATCGAATGTTTCGCTGCTGCCATGGACGCCGTTTTATTCCAATCGATTAGTGAATAATCGTCACTGAGAATCTCGATAGTGTCTCATGTTGATATAAGAAACTGTTAGCATGTGTTTCCATGTTGATCAGGACGGATTTTAATTGACCTAAATGGATTTGTGGCAGAGGCCTGGCTGGATTCCTACGGTGACATACTGAAAACATTATGTTACTGTAGATTTTCATTTTGAATAGGTAAAACCTGGGAACGTCAGATCACCCCACGGCTAAAGCCAAAGGTTTTCCCGTCTCCTTTCCTCTCCACCCTCAAAGATGCGGGGTTCCTCGGAGACATTGATGAAAAACAACAAAATTTCAGGGTCACAGATTGAACGGCGTCTCCATAGTTTGGAGACGCATCTGCAGCAAGAAAACCCGGTCCTTCTTGAGGTAGTCAAGAGTTTTCGTGAGTTGGACAGCATTGCCCGGAAGATGGGGTTCATGCATCACGAGGAGTCCTACGCCAGTCATGTTCCGTGGTGGCCTATCGTAACTGTGCTGGGTACTTATTCGTCGGGTAAATCCACGTTTATTAACGACCACCTGGGCTACCGCTTACAGTCTACCGGTAACCAGGCGGTAGACGACAAGTTTACGGTGATCTCCTATAGCTCCGAGAATACCGTTCGGGTCCTACCGGGACTGGCGTTGGATGCTGATCTACGGTTTCCCTTTTACAAGATCAGCCGCGAGATTGAGTCGGTAGCCTCCGGTGAGGGTCAGCGCATCGACGCCTACCTCCAGCTCAAGACCTGCCCTTCGCGTCAGGTTCGGGGCACGATCATTATCGACTCGCCAGGATTCGACGCCGATGAGCAACGTACCGCAGTGTTGCGCATCACCAAGCACATCATCGGCCTGTCCGATCTGGTGCTGGTCTTCTTTGATGCCCGCCACCCAGAGATGGGCACCATGCAGGATACCTTGCGCCACCTCGTAGAAGAGACCATACATCGCAACGACTCCAACAAATTCGTTTACATCCTGAATCAGATCGACACCACCGCACGCGAAGACAACGCAGAAGATGTAGTGGCTTCCTGGCAGCGGGCACTGGCCTCGAAGGGGCTGACAGCCGGACGTTTCTACCGCACCTATAGTCGTACCACCTCCATTCCTATTGAAAATCCCAACGTGCGAGCACGCTACGAGGCCAAGCGTGATATGGAATTGGCCGAAATCGATCGGCGTATTCACCAAGTAAGCGTGGAACGTTCCTATCGTATCGTGGGGGCCCTAGAGAGGACTGTAATGGAAATGGAAGATACGGTGGTTCCGCGACTGCGTAATATGATCAAACGCTGGCGCAATACCGTATTGACCATAGAGGCGGTATCCGTGTTGGCTGTGGTAATGGCAATTCTGACGGTTGGAATAACACCGGAACAAATAGCCGCCCTCGTAAGATTTATTTCCGAGAATTCCCCCTTGCAGTGGGTAACAGGAGGTGCCTTAGTACTTGGTTTTGGGTGGCTCCACTTCCGTATTCGACGTTTGGCTGCTTTCTGGGTGACGACACGTACTCGTCGGGCGCTCCACAAGGAAGAATTGGTGGAGAATTATCTGGCGGCCTTTGCCAAAAATACTCGATTCTTCCGAAGCATTTTCATGAGTGAACCGACAGGTTGGAACGCCCATGTCCGTGCACAACTAGCTCAAGTAACGGCCAATGCTGGTGGTTATGTTCAGAAACTCAACGATGCCTTTACCAATCCTTCGGGGAATGGAGAGTCAGAACCCGAATCTGCACAAACAACTGCGAGTGTAGAGGCGTAGTACTTTTCAGTAAGTTCATCGGATGGAAGGCTATCCACACCTGTCCGTCATTCCGCCAGGGATTGGCGGAATCCAGTCACATGGAAGTGAAGACTGGAGTTGTTATAATCGCGTATTGATTCAATTTATTATCAATACACAAGGTTAAAACCCCCGCCTTTCAGGCGGGTAGATTTCATCTATCATAGTGCTGAGTTCTAATAAGTATAGGGGTGAGAGATGGAGTATCGGTATGGTAGTCATACGGTTTTCACGATTGAGCATCTCTTTATGTGGGTAACTAAATAAGGTGCTGCAAGGTGAAATCACGGAAAAAGTTAGAGATTGGGTGCGCCAAACATATGAAGCATTCGAGATTCAGATTAGAACCGAATCCGAACGATAGCTTTCGTATGGAACCAAACTAATCGACGCGTCGTTCAGGCGACGCATATCCGGACTTTCAGTCCGTAATTCAAACCCACCGGCTTTCAGCCGGTGGTTGTTTAGTATAGAGGGATTCCATGACCGACTATCTCCTTATTCTGGTTAGCACCATCCTGGTCAACAATTTCGTACTGGTGAAGTTCCTCGGCCTTTGCCCATTCTTAGGCGTTTCCAAAAAGGTAGAGCCCGCAATAGGTATGGCCTTGGCGACCACCTTTGTGATGACGCTATCCGCAGCGTTCACCTCCTTGGTGAATACCTATTTGCTTATCCCGTTAGACCTATCGTATTTACAGACGATCAGTTTTATCGTGGTGATCGCTGCTACGGTGCAATTCACCGAAATGGTGGTGCATAAAACGAGTCCGGTTCTCTATCAATTATTGGGTGTTTATCTCCCACTTATTACCACCAACTGTGCGGTGCTGGGCCTGGCGTTGTTGAACGTTCAGAATCGCTACGATTTCTTACATTCTATCGTGTACGGTATGGGCGCTGCGCTGGGATTCTCTTTGGTATTGATACTGTTTGCTGGGATGCGCGAACGTATCACTGTTGCCGATGTACCCGATGCCTTCCAAGGTGCCCCTATTACACTGGTGTCTGCAGGACTCATGTCTCTGGCTTTTATGGGATTCGCTGGTTTGGTCCGAGAAGGGTAGGCACCATGCTTTCCGCCATCGTTTCCGTCAGCGTTCTATCTTCCTTCTTAGGCGGCGTTTTAGGCTATGCCGCGATTCGTTTTCGGGTGCAAGGCAATCCATTAGCCGATAAAATTGAGCGGGTCTTGCCTCAAACACAATGCGGTCAATGTGGATTTCCTGGCTGCAAAGGCTATGCGATTGCCCTAACCAAAGAAGACACCGAGATCGATCGTTGCGTACCAGGTGGACAGGTCGTGGTCATGGCCCTTTCTGAATTTTTGGGTCGGGAACCGCCGAAAACAGTGCTGGTCGAAAAGCCTCAGACCGTGGCATTTATCGATGAGTCGATCTGTATTGGCTGTACTTTATGTCGGCAGGCGTGCCCGGTGGATGCAATTGTGGGCGCTGCCAAACAGCTACATACCGTTATTCGAGATGCGTGTACTGGCTGCGAGTTGTGTGTTACCCCTTGTCCAGTAGATTGTATTTCTATGGAGCCACTACCTCAGGATATGCTAACGTGGAAATGGCCTTGTCCAGGAGTTCCTTTGGCCTTGGAACCGAAACGAACTTCAGCTTCGGCGGGGCTGCATTGATGCCTTTTCAGCGTTTCCTCGGACCTTGGTCGCCGTTTCAACAACCAGTGCGGCATCTTTTCGACTTTCATGGTGGTATCCACGTTCCGGATCACAAATCGGTCTCTACGTCCCTGCCGGTAGTGGCTGCACCGCTTCCTCCCCGATTGATTCTTCCGCTGCATCAACATATTGGCGTTTCCGCCGAACCGGTGGTCAAGGTAGGGGACCTGGTCCTCAAAGGCCAGAGGATCGCTAAATCGGAAGGGTCTCTCAGCGCCCCTGTTCATGCCCCTTCCTCTGGGCAGATTGTAGAGATTGGAATGTTGCCGGTTCCGCACGCTTCTGGATTAGATGCGCCATGTATCGTCATCGAAACCGACGGGATGGATCGCTGGTGCGAGCACGTTGGTATTCCGGACTGGGGGCATGCCGATCCCGACCTGCTCCGTACCCAGATTCGTGATGCTGGGATTGTGGGATTGGGTGGAGCGGGTTTTCCAAGTTCGATCAAACTCAACCCAGGGCCTGCCTATCCCATTCAGACCCTAATCCTGAATGGGGCAGAGTGCGAGCCATACATCACCTCCGATGACCTGTTAATGCGCGCCCACGCTGTTGAGATTATCATCGGGCTGCGCATCTTGGTTCGTATTGTGAATCCCTCCGAGTGTCTTATTGCCATCGAGGACAACAAGCCAGAGGCCTACCAAGCCCTGTTCGAGGCTGCTGTTGATACTGGTATTGAGGTGGTGCGCGTGCCTACCCGCTACCCGATAGGAGGCGAGCGGCAACTCATCCAGACGGTCACCGGTAAGGAGGTGCCAAGTGGTGGATTACCTGCCCATATTGGAGTTATCTGCCAAAATATCGCAACCGCCTACGCCTCGTATCGTGCAGTAGTCCATGGAGAGCCCCTCATTGCGCGTCTACTGACCCTTACTGGCGCGGCTGTTCCACAGCCACGCAATATTGAGGTGTTGATCGGCACTCCGGTGAACTTTCTACTCCAACACTATCAGGTGCATCGTGAACGTATTCAGAGTCTGATTCTGGGCGGACCGATGATGGGTCTTGCGTTACACCACGACGGTGTACCCGTGATTAAGACCTCCAATTGCCTGTTGTGCGCCACGATCAATGAGGTACCGCCGGTATTCTCACTACAACCTTGCATTCGTTGCGCCGCCTGCGTTCCTGTATGCCCCATCAATCTACTACCTCAGCAGATGTATTGGTACGCCCGTGCGCAGGATTTCGATAAGCTTGAGGAATATCACCTTTCTGACTGTATCGAGTGCGGTTGTTGTGCTGAGGTCTGTCCCAGTCATATTCCGTTGGTTCAGTACTATCGCTTTGCCAAGAGCGAGATTGCTGCACGCGATCGTGCCCAACAGAAGGCCGACCTTGCTCGTCGTCGCTACGAAGCACGGGAGACGCGCCTCGAACGAGACAGGCGGGAAAAAGCGGCGAAACTTGCCCGGATGAAAATTGTCGTGGTTCCTTCTCCCGTTTCCTCCGGAGAAAATCAGAGTGAGTTGGATGCAAAGCGGGCGGTTATTGAGGCGGCCGTGGCCCGTGTCGCTGCCAAAAGAGCCGCAGCTGCGGCTCTAAAGAACAGCAAAGAAAGAGAAGCAGGGTAAAATAGTTGGTCGGGCAATATCCGCAACTGGGACTACGTTAAGTCAGTGTCCCTCCATTCGGCAAAATCAACCGCTAGCAGGTGGTTTGAGTTATTAATCATTCCGGCCTTTTCTTTACGATCTTCTTTATTATAAACGTAGAAATAGCAACAATTAGCAACCAAGTGAAATATATTGAGGCTAAAATAGCCCTTAGGATTATCACAAAGAAGATAATCCTAAGAATACTCAATATGATTGAGATCAGCTTCTTTGTTTTACTGTCTTGCATTTATACCTCTTTAACTAAAACCGAATCCGCTGACGAAACGACGATTAGAACGGTGTAATCGTTCGGTTCTCTGGTGAAACTCATCCGGAAAGGAGAAAGATTGAATAGATAGCCACTCAGGTTAAATAGGATGAATTAACCTGACACCTTTGTTTTCGTCGTATTCCCACAACTTAAAATCAAGCCCACTTTGCGTAACAAAAGTTTTATTGATTGACCAATCACCCGTGTTGATTGTCCTCAACTTCTTAAAATGGATCGGTCGATGCGTGTGTCCCGAGATAAGCCATCTGCCGCCACGATCAATCTTATTGATCAGTTTTATTTGATATTTAAGGTGCTCTTGTTCGGAGGCTGTTTTGTCGTAATCAATGACCGAAAGAACGAATCTTTCGTATAGTTTTAACCCCCCAGGTATTAATCTCAGAATGGTATACAACAAATAGGCAAGCTGGATGAGGATAGCCCACTGCAATCTACCATATTGCGCTTGATGACCGTGGAGTACCACTACTTTATCATCCCAATATTCCCTCAACACCTTCCATCCCCTCCTCTTGAGATATGACTTTATTATTCTTGGTAACACCATAGCTAGCGATCTTGTACAATGATTCCCAATAATATAAAACCTTTTCTTCGATATCTGCTCAAGGGATCTTAGTAGCACATGGTACGAATTCGGATTGTTTATGAACTCATTCTCGGAGGAGACAAACCAGTTCTCAAACCCATCACCTACGATAAACACCATTTCAAACCTAATCCCTTGCTCCTTAAAAGACTTTAAGAGAAGCGAAAGAGATGTCTGATTATTTAATCCATATTTGGCTGCCTCTGGTATGAAGTGCAGGTCTGATATATAAAGGGCATCATACGCAGAACGATCGAGTTTTAATTTCTTGTTTCCTCTTGATGTCATCTTGACAACCTATTGTTATTATTCAATGCTCGTTTCATCCTCTATGCACAAAGAGGAAAGCAGGAATTTATTATTATGGTTTTTTCGTTGCATCATAAACATGGAGGTCTGATGTTTCATTTCCGACCAATAACTTCCCCTTAGAAACTTAATTTCATTCCGGCCCGAACACAACGTAAGACAAAATACTCGTAACGTCCCTCAAAGGCATCGAAGACTGGTTTTATGGTAGAAGCGGAATCAGGAAGCAAGGATCGGAAAACAGCCTCAATGGTAAGCAATTCCTGTAGCTCCAGAGGGAGTACCTCCGTAACGGTCAGCCTACCAGACTCGATGACTTGTTCTAAGTGTCCGTAAATAGTGGAAACCTTGAGATTCCGCTGGGCGGCGATGGCCTCTGGAGCCATATCCTGAAGGAATAGACCCAGAGTTATCTCGGCAGTCTCGTTGACCATTGGCTCAGGTGGGCGCGTCTGTTGCAGCGGCGATCGTTCTGAATGGCTGCAATGTTTCGCGTGAGCATTCAGGACATCAAGAAATATCTGGCCATAGGATTCTAATTTTCGCACACCGATCCCAGAAATGGCAGCCATTTCTCTCAAGTTAATGGGACGATGTGCTAGTATTTCCATAAGGGTACTTTCGTGG
>Ga0268283_1001420_pt1 | contig 11834 bp, 4 predicted proteins | sample saktaG_13_FD_190140 | JGI IMG/M metagenome (GOLD analysis project Ga0268283, IMG submission 190140) | Saline water microbial communities from Sakinaw Lake, British Columbia, Canada - sak_2013_06_06_36m | ecosystem: Environmental > Aquatic > Non-marine Saline and Alkaline > Saline ... | reverse complement strand
GTTGCGGTCTACGATGAAGTGGTGAGGCGATTCGGGACGGCCACGGAGCTTGTCCTGCGCGAGCAGGTCGCCAAGGCGTTGGTCAACAAGGGCATCACGCTGGGCACTCTCAACCGCAGCGAGGAGGAGGTTGCGGTCTACGATGAAGTGGTGAGGCGATTCGGTAAGGACACGGAGTTTGCCCTGCGCGAGCGGGTCGCCAATGCGTTGTACTACAAGGGCATCACGCTGGGCACTCTCAACTGCAGCGAGGAGGAGGTTGCGGTCTACGATGAAGTGGTGAGGCGATTCGGGACGGCCACGGAGCTTGTCCTGCGCGAGCAGGTCGCCAAGGCGTTGGTCAACAAGGGCATCACGCTGGGCACTCTCAACCGCAGCGAGGAGGCGCTTGCGGTCTACGATGAAGTGGTGAGGCGATTCGGTAAGGACACGCCCTGCACTAAAGGGCGAGGCTTGTGAAAGCAAGTCTTGAAGTTGACCAGCTCCGTCGCTTTGCGACGAGACCTTATCGTGGAATCCGCGCAAGCGGTGTATATAGGCACTTCGGGATGCTTCCTCAGTTTCGGACGCTGCGGTCAGTGGTTAAACAGGCATACGGGGTCGAAGCCAGTGCTGCTGCCAGGGATGGACCCGAAAGGGTACAAAAACCCACGAATAAGCGAGCGAGGGGAGCCACACCGCAAGGTGTGCGTCACTAGGCCCGCAAGGGCTGACAGCCGGGAAAGACCGGCAACTTTAAAAATTTTGGTATCCAAAGGGGCGGAGAAAACCGTCCCCTTTCCTCCCCGCCCTGAAGGGCGAGGTTTCTCGGGGACACTGATGAACGTTTGCTCAGGTATATTCTGGGTTACTTTGACAACCATGTTATACTTCGGGCACCTTCACTAATTGTTTAGGTAGTTTGTGTTTCGGACATATCGGTACAGAGGTGAGAACTAAATTTTATGAACAACAAAAGAATTATATTGTTCTTAATGCTCTCCATTTCTTTGCTTATGAGTGATATTGCGAATGCAATGAGATGGGATTTTCCATCTGGTACAGACGGGTGGACAGGTAGAAATTGCGACACCTCGACAAGTGGAGGTGGAAATATTTATTGTGTTACAAATACAATCCTTTCTGATCCTGGAATCGTAAGTCCATCAAATCTAAACTTAAGTGCAACGCAAAATCAAATTATTAATTTCAGCATGGCAAGCCAATGGGCTGATTCAACGGGTTATATTTATTTCACAACAACTTCTTCTCTGTCTTTTGATGAAGCAAAAAAAGTTTTGCTTAGCGTGACAAACAATGGCGGGTGGTATACATATTCAGTTGACATGTCAACAAATTCGGCATGGACTGGAACAATTTCGCAAATTAGAATCGATTCAGCATTGAATGGTCTGCCAAATAAACCAGTTGGTTTTGATTGGATAGAAACTAAACCTAAAATAGTGACCCCAACCTTGAGCCTCTCCAAAATTACGATGCAAGCGGGAGAGCAAGTAATACTGACGTGTGACCTTACTTCGGTTGGTGCAGGGCGCACTGTGTCTTTTTTCATTCAGAACGGATCGACATCCGTGGGCGGTTCTCCTGCCCAGCGGACTGCCAACAGTTCCGGTGTGGCGACTTGGACCTTGGGGGCGGAAACGAATTGGATGCCAAGTGTATCGATTCGCTGTCGAGATGAATCAACACAGGTAGTCTCAGCTTGGGGAGGACCTATCACGATAAACACCCCAACGGTGACCCCTACTTTGAGTCTCTCCAAAACCACCATGCAAATAGGTGAGCAGGTGACATTGACGTGTGATCTCACCTCAGTTGGCGCGGGCCGCACTGTGGCCTTTTTTATTCAAAACGGTTCGACATCCGTGGGTGGTTCTCCTGCCCAGCGGACTGCCAACAGCTCCGGCGTGGCGACTTGGACTTTGGGGGCGGAAATGAATTGGATGCCAAGTGTATCGATTCGCTGTCGAGATGAATCAACACAGGTAGTCTCAGCTTGGGGAGGATCTATCACGATAAACACCCCAACGGTGACCCCTACTTTGAGTCTCTCCAAAACTACGATGCAAGTGGGAGAGCAAGTGACACTAACGTGTGACCTCACTTCAGTTGGCGCGGGCCGCGCTGTAGCTTTTTTTGTTCAGAACGGCTCGACATCCGTGGGTGGTTCTCCTGCCCAGCGGACTGCCAACAGCTCCGGCGTGGCGACTTGGACCTTGGGGGCGGAAACGAATTGGATGCCAAGTGTATCGATTCGCTGTCGAGATGAATCAACACAGGTAGTCTCAGCTTGGGGAGTACCTATAACAGTAACAGCATCATCTATTTCTTCAACCTGGACCCCCCTCTATCGATCCTACAATAGCGCGGAAAAAGATCATTTCTATTCGACAAATCAAAATGAAAAGAATGGACCAGTTAATAAAAGTGGTTATACGTTTGAAAAAATAGAAGCCTATATCTATAACGCTCAGCAATCTGGCTTAATTCCATTGTATAGATTCTATTACGCATCCACCAAAATGCACTATTACACAACAGATCTTGGCAATCCAAGCCCAGGATACACGGAAGGGCCAACTATTGTTGGGTATGTCTATCCAAATCCGATCGAAAATACGGTACCCATGTATCATTTGGAGCATGTAACCAACAGTGATCACTTCTTTACCATCAGCGATTTTGAGCGCAAAAATGCCGCCAAAGACTTTGGATATAACGACCAGGGAGTCGCTTTTTATGCGGCACGCAATGCCTTAAATGCCCCGCTTGCTGGTAAGCCAGTGGTTCGTCAAAACGGAATTGACCTTGCCTCTGGTAATTTTATTCCCTACGATAGCCATGTTGATTTTTCTAATCCGCCAGGTGTGGCTTTTCCATTTGTTTTTGCCAGAACTTATAACTCCATGAATTCGTCCGATGATGGTCCTCTTGGGCCAGGTTGGACTCACAGCTATGAAATAAAAGTATTTGAAGACCCAATCAATTCTATTGCGATAGTTACTTGGGGTAATGGCCAAGACGATTATTACAAAGTTAATAGCGACGGTAGCTATACACCATCCCAGGGAATTTATGACAAATTGACAAAAACTCTTGGCAGTTACATTCTCACTACGAAGGACAAAACGAAATATACCTTTGTAGAAACGATCATAAATGGAAATTATCTAGGTCAAATTGTCGAGATTAAGGATAAAAATGGTAATACTATGCAATTTGGGATCGATCCAGCATATGATCCTCCACTTCTCGCTTACGTTATCGATGGTTCAGGTAGACGTTATGATTTCACCTATACCTCTTTCGCGGATGCCCAGGCTAGAGGTTGGAAATTCCGCCGCCTTGAAAAAATTACCGAATCTAACGCTGGTAATCTAACGAGGACTATTAACTTTGGCTATGACCCTAATGACCAAAAGGGTCTTTTGACCAGTTTCACCAATGCCGAGGGAAAAATAACTCAATATGGATATGATTCAGAGAACCGCTTAAATCGTATTGTCTTACCACGAGGGAATGTGATTACCGCTAACTATGAAAATGGAACCGGTCAACTGAAGAATTTTCAAGCGGATGATTTGCAAGTCTCGCTTTCCTATAACCAAGACATCACCACCAGTACCGGCACGATAAAAGGCACCACGTTAACCAGCACGACTAACGGTATATCTCGTACTATCAGCGCCAGTCACGATAAATGGCGAATTAACGTAAACAAGGACGGCAAAGGCAATGAGCAGCGTCCGACAGCCTGGGATAACAATTGCGTAATGCTGCCGACCCAGCTCCAAGACGGCAAAGGCAAGATCTGGCGTCGCACATACGACCCGAACACCTGCAATCTCACATCGTCCATCACACCCACACCGCTAAACGAGACCACAATCTACACCTACGACACCAACGATCCCGAGTTATTGCGTCAAATCACTGATCCCAAAAATGATGTGGTCAAATATGAATATGATGGTAATGGCAATCGGGTGAAGAGCATTACGGTGGTGAATGGAGTAGATCGCGTCATCAGCATTACTCCCAAATCTAACGGCCAAGTGCAGTCCATTATCGATCCCAAGGGTCGAGTGACCCAATATGACTATGATGATAAGGGCTATCCCCGTCTAATTACCGACAATCTCGGGAAACAGACGATTTCTACCTACGACGGCGGCGGGCGTCTCCTTTCAACCACTGATGCCGATGGCGTAACCATGACTTACACCTACGATAATTTGAATCAAAAACGAACCGCCAAAGACCTCCTCAATCGAATTACTAACTTTGACTACGATGATAACGGTAACCTTTTCAAGGTCACCGACCCACGTAGAGTAATCACCCAATACAGTTACACCCCACGCGACCTGGTGGAAACGATTACCACCGCTGGGCCAACGAAGAATGTCCGTCAAGCGAAATATGCTTATAACGACGCTGGCCAAGTGAATAAGATTACCAACGCATTGGATCGTTCCTGGGAAATTGGTTTCGATGCAGCGGGTAATTTGACCTCGGCCAAAACGCCCCTTGGGATGATTGATAATTTTCCGGATTATGACGCTAACGGTAATCTCCAGCGTCAAGTAGACCGATCAAACCGTGAGATTTTCTACACCTATGATGAGGCAGGCCGCAAGAAGACTGCCGTCATCACTGGCGGACCGACCTATAAATACAATTACTTGCCTGATGGATTGGTACAGGAAATTAAACGTGGCGACTTTACTGTGGGCAGATTCGCCTATGATGGCAGGAAAAACCTCACCTCCTATACCGATCCCTTTACCGACTCCGCTGGTGTGACAGTCTCTTACACCTACCACGAGGATGGACAGATCAAGACCATCACCTATCCCGGCAATAAGACGGTGACTTATAACTACGACGGTCGAGGTCTGCTGGATACGGTCACTGATTGGCTGAATCGTGCCACCCGCTACGAATATTCAGACGCTGGGCGTCTCAAGAAGGTGCTCTATCCCAATAACGCCAGCATCGAATATGTGCGTGATTCCCTTGGGCATGTCCCAATTGTGCGCAACAAGCAGGGAGACGGCACTCTCATCGTTGAATATGCGGTGAACGAGTTTGATCCATTGGATGCTCCCAAACAGATAACTGAAACCGGTGGCATTAGTCAAACGCTCGCGGCGCTAAACGAATCCGCTGGTTACGACGCAAACAACCGTATTCAGTCGCAAGGTGCATCCACTTTCACTCACAACCCCTTGGGCGAAACGCTAACCCGTGGCGCTACTACTTTCACTTGGTCAAACAATGATTTGCCTGGATTACTCAATAATATTACGGACGGAGCCACCACTAAACTTTATGCGTATGACGGCATGGGTAATCGGGTGAGTCGAACTGTGGATAACGTCACCACTCGCTATGTCCTAGATGTAAGTGGCGAAATGCCGAACGTCCTCGCCGAGACCGATGCAACGGGTAGTATCAAGGCGTACTACATACACGGATTGGGGCTTACCGCTCGCGTCTTGCCAAATGGAACGACTCGTTATTACCACTATGACCGGATCGGTAATACCGTCGCATTAACCGATGATAACGGTAATGTTACTGACCATTATGCTTACGCCAATCCCTTTGCCTTTGGGATGGCCAAGGATGGTAATACTGAAAATCCTTTTACCTTTGTTGGTCAGCATGGGGTAATGGATGATGGGAACGATATCTTTTATATGCGGGCTAGGTATTACGATGCCAAGGCTGGACGGTTTTTTAGCGAGGATCCGATTGGTTTTGAGGGTGGGGATTTGAATCTTTATGCGTATGTGGGGGGAAATCCGGTGGTAGGGATTGATCCTAAAGGTCTTTCTACTGCAATGAGTACCCCGGAAATGTTACTGCCAACAAAGAAAGATTCAATAGCACAGATAGAAAGAAATCTACAATATTCTCATCTAAAAGATAATCTTATACAAAGCAACTTACTGATTAACGAAAAAGGTTTACGGTTCATAAGCAGGATTATCAAGCCTTTTTCTGATTTTATGTGTTCAAATGGAAATATGCTAGGAAAATCAAACAATAAGGGAAGAGATCGCATACTGAATATATTATGTATAAGTGATGATATAAATAATGGACGTAATCCAATCGAAAGTGTTTTTGAAGGTTTTATTGATGACATTGTTGGAAAAGTTTTAGTTATTAGAATGATAACGCTCAAAAATCTTGGGTGTCCTTTATGCATCATGTAGAAATGCAATATGAAAAAGTTATTAGATAAAATCTTATCACTGTTTATTGTATCTCTCATTATTATGTACGCCTCAACGTCATTTGGCTCGATGACCTCGACGTATACCTATGACGATTTACATCGCGTCACGCGAATAGATCACTCAAGCGGTTCATGTAGCCTAAAGCCATCCCTTAGCTATATATATAGCTAAATTCTTTGGAGAACAAAATGCAACCTGAATCGGAACATCTTTTACGAGAATACTCGGCAGGTAAAATTTCATGGTCAATCTTACGCGAACGCGGTCTTGAGAATTATCAAGACGTGCTAACAGGCCTCGGAGAGTTGGGATTACGTCTCCCCATTGCTCATCTGGAAGGCCCAAACCGAGAAACTCGTGAACGTGGACGTGCTTGGATTCGACAAACATTGGAATCTCACCATGAGCAAAACGCTGGGTTTGATCGTCACTGATGCTTCGCCTTTAATCACCTTGGCAGCGGGTGAAGCGCTGGAATGTCTTACCATGCCAGAACTCCCGGTAATCATTCCCGATATGGTGTACTTCGAGGTAACACAAGATCTCGTTAAGACGGGGGCAAATGATATCGTTCAATGGACGCGCAAACATTCTGGACAAGTCCGCATCGCTGCGACCAATGTATTTTCTGAATTTCAGGCTCTGTGTGCGGTGAATCCGAGGACACGTTCAAAAGGACGCGGAGAGCAAGCTGCACTTGAGATTCTCAATTCCGAAATTGCAAATGACCCGGACCTGCAAGCCGCATTACTTTTTGAAGACAGTGATATTCTGCGAAGGAAATTTGTTCGAGCTTTGCCTGAAGGGGTGATGACGCTCAGCACAGGTGATCTGTTATTTGAACTCGAAGCAGCTGGGTTTATTCCTTCGATGGAAAACATCTTGGATTTAGTCGCTGGAAAAGGACGTATCGTAGACGCACAACGAAAACCATCTACTGATGAAGAATCACGCATGGCATTACATACTCATCTGCAAGAATGACGGGAAATTAATAGCACGTATAATACGAGGGATGTATGTTGAATTTTAAAAGAATCTTATCGCTGTTCGTCATAAGTCTAATCCTTATGTGTGTTCAAGAGTCATTCGGAGCGATGACCTCGACGTATACCTACGACGATTTACATCGCGTTACGCGAATAGATCGATCCGACGGATCTTATATCGCTTATGGCTATGATGATGTAGGGAACAGGACATCTATAACCACCACTTCCGCCGATACAGTTCCGCGAGCGCCAATCATAGAATCAGTGAGCATGGGTGACGCCCAAGCGACAATAGCCTTCACGGCGCCAAGTAATAATGGTGGCAGCGCTATCACCAGCTACACAGTGACCGCCAATCCAGGTGGAATCACGGCAACAGGAGCCACGGGTCCGATTCTCATCACCGGCCTAACCAAGGGTACGACCTATACCTTCACTGTTACCGCAACCAATATCAATGGAACCAGCGCAGCTAGCTCTCCTTTCAATTATGTTGATAACCTTGCACCTATAATTAACTATTTCGATTTCCGATCTTCAAATAATGGATCTTTTAAGACTAATAAGAATTATACATTTGTCTATACGGTTTTAGATGATATCCTCGTCAGTAGTGTTGATCTTTTCTATTCCATCGATAATGGTAGTTCTTGGAATACCATTGTAGCTGGCCAGCCTATTACTAATAGCGGCTACGGAAATGGTTATAATTGGACAATTCCAGCGAATACCCCGCTGAATAGCACGTTCAAAGTAAAAATTTCTGCTAAGGATTCTTCGGGTAATGTGTCGATCAGCCTATTGGGACCATTTACAATTATTGACGGATCAACTCCTGCTGTAACCATCACATCACCAGCGCCGGGAGAGATTTGGGATCTAAATTCCACGCACTCCATAAATTGGTCCGCAATTTCGCCAAATGGCATAAGCCAAGTTAGTCTGACTTACTATTACAATAATGGTAATTCTGCGGAGCATCTTGTCGATTTATCTGGCAATCCAGCGAGCTATTCATGGACAATTCCGGCATCTGCTTTCTATGCCAGTACTTCTGGCCAAATTAGATTGAATGTGATTGACAATAATTTTAATGAAGTCCAGGTGAGGAGTAGTTATTTCACGATAAGAGATGCTTCGCAGCCTCCTCCCGCGCCGTGGACTACTCCAAGCCAAATTACAAATGTGCCGTCAGTTGCTACTAATTATACCTCTCAAAGCAATAGCTCGCAGGCTGTTGCTGTAGATTCAAGTGGAAATGTCCACTTGGCCTATATATATAGTGAAGACAATATGTCTCCGTATATGGAAAATTCTAGTAATTATCCTGGTAGAATCATTAAATATACGCTTTATTACAAAAAGAGAGTTGGAACCACATGGTCTACACCAGTGGCTGTAAAATCTATAGTCAATAATCAAGATATGACTGATTTACAGGGAAGTAAACGGATTATAGACCTACGTATTTCAGTGAGTCCTAATGGTATACCAAGTTTAGTATGGAGCGAAAGCGTAGATTCCGCTTTCAATCTTTCCGAGATATTCTTTTCTTATTTCAATGGGAGTGCCTGGTCACAACCGATAAATATATCTAATAATTCAAATGTTGGATCGTTTACATGGAGCAGTCCATCACAACCACCCATCAGCGGTAGTAACAGTCACGTAAAACTTACCACAATTGGTACAGATATTTATGCTACTGGATTTAGCTACTATCTTCGTCTTTACAAGTACAATACTACTACGAATAGCTGGGTTCAACTTTCCGATATTCCATACTCCTGGGGAGGTGCGGATGATGGAGATGTTTGTGTTTATAATGGATTATTGTATGCAGCAGATAGTAATGGTAATTTTATTTCATATAATCCATCTACTAATACATGGTCACAAAAAGCATCGCTCCTTACCTCTGGATGGGGTGTTAGATTAGCGAGTATTGGTGGAAAGATTTATGCAGTGGGAGCAAAAAATAAGACAGATGATTTACAAGAGTACAATCCACTTACCAACACCTGGACACAGCGTGCGACGATGCCTACCGCTCGGGAGTGGCCCGCTGTAAGCACTCTGAATAATAAATTACAGGTAATGGGTGGAAGAAATTCCTCTGGTTCTACTTCTTTTATAAATTTTGAGGAATATGATCCCATCACGAATACGTGGACAAAGAAACCAGATATAAAGGCTCTATCCGGGATGATGGGAGGGGCGGATGTCCTCAACGGAAAGATCTACCTCACTGCCAGCAATTATGCTTCAATCGAAGTCTACGATCCGAATTCAAATTTATGGATGCCGGTTGATAAGCTACCGTCAAAAATGGGTAATAGAGATATCGCTATAGCGAACGGCAGCCTCTATGTGATGGGAGATTCTTCATTTGTTCGCGGAACACTTAATGGTGCTATCGATTCGAATCCAACCATATCGAGTAATCCTCGCGTTGCGATTGATTCAAATAACATTGCACACGTTTTTTGGCGGGATGGCTGCCATGAGTATGGAGTCGATGGGCAATGGTGGACAAACACAACAGCAGACTGCACATTTTTCTATCGTAATTTTAATATAACAAATGGTGTATGGTCTTCAGTATCCATGCCTTTAGGAACATTACCATCATTGTCGGAATACGATTTTGCTATATCTTCAGATAACGCATTACATTTAGTTTTTAAGCAATATAACTCGGTGCTTGGACGAGAGACGGTAAACTATGTACGCAATAGCGGAACCGGTTGGAGTACGCCAATAGTTGCTGTTTCCGATTATATTGGAAGTATCTGGGGGATTGATTTAGCTTTCGGCGCAAATGGTACTCCTATGATTGTTGGGAGGAACAACGGTTACCTGCCATCTATGGAGCAGGTTTTTTTTAGTAGTCTGGCTACTAATGGGGTCTGGACAAATCTGGAAACGGTTATATCTAGCGCTAACAATAGCTATGTACCCCTGCGCATGGTCACAGATGCTATTACTGGTTCACCTGTTGTAATTTACAGAACGACCAACGTATACAATGTATACATGACAAGACGGATTGGGGATGGGATATGGAGTAATGGATTGATCGCGAATACTGCCTCGCAATCGATTCAGGACTTTGATGTAGCTGTGGACTCGACAAGCAAAAAATTATACCTTGCATACACAGCAAGCATCGGAGGACATCATGAAGTCTTCCTGAATATTGCAGACCTATCGATTGATGTTGTTTTGCCAACGGTTAGCATAACCGGTCTAGCTAGCGGTACAACTGTTTCCGGTGGAAGCACTCAACAGCTAGTTTGGAATGCCAGCGATGATAAGGGTGTATCGTCTGTCTCTCTTAAATATACGACGGATGATGGGGCAACTTATACCACCATTGCAACTGGTTTGCAGGGATCTGGATCGTACTCTTGGAAAATTCCAAACATTAATGCCAATGCTGTGCAAGTTATTGCTGTTGCAATCGATGCTGCTGGCAATCAGGGTGTTGCTAGGAGTGCTAGTTTTGCAATTGCGCCAAAAAAATTGAATGGACTCGGAATATCTGGACCAGTCATTATTGACGAGGGTACCTCGGGCAGTTACAGGGTTGATGCATACTATGACAACGGTACATCAGAAATTGTGGCAGGAAATTTATCCATAGTAACAGCAGATTACGCCACATTGTTAGGTTCGACACTTACCGGAAAATTAGTGTCAACAAATCAAACGGTAACTCTAAACGCCAACTATACAGAAGGCGTAGTAACAAAGACCGCTACTCTTCCTATTACGATTCGAAATATTCCTATAGTACCCGCAGCACCGACTGTAATCTCCGCCATTGCTGGAGATAAAAACGCGACGATAATATTTTCTGGTCCTTTGAATAATGGCGATAGCCTGATTACCAGATATACGGTGATCTCCAATCCTGGTAATCTCTCGGTAAATGGAATAACAAGCCCAATCACTGTTACGGGTTTGATTAATGGTACTACTTACACCTTCACAGTGACCGCCACCAATAATGCTGGTACGAGCGCTGCATCCTCCGTCTCGAATGAAGTGACACCGATGGGTGTTCAGACGATCACCTTTGGCACTGCTCCTGTTGTAGCGGTCGGTGGAACCGGAATGGTTTCGGCTACTGGTGGGAATTCAGGCACGGCAGTGACCTTTGGTTCCAGTACCCCTCTCGTCTGCACGGTAAGCGGTAGCACGGTCACGGGTGTAATCGCAGGGACTTGCACGGTAACCGCCGACCAGGCGGGGAATACCAATTACAACGCTGCAGCTCAAGCCACGCAGACCATTACCGTTGGCAAGGGAAACCAGGTCATTACATTTGGGGCTGCTCCCACGGTGGTAATTGGCGGTACGGGAACGCTTTTGGCAACCGGTGGTGCATCAGCTAATCCGGTAACTTTCACCAGCCAGACCACGAGCATTTGCACCGTGAGTGGCAGCACTGTCACTGGTGTAACAGCGGGCGTTTGCACGATTGCCGCCAACCAGGCTGGCAACGCCAATTACAACGCCGCAGCTCAAGCCATGCAGACCATTACCGTTGGCAAGGGAAACCAGGTCATTACATTCGGGGCTGTCC
>Ga0268283_1001419_pt1 | contig 11835 bp, 13 predicted proteins | sample saktaG_13_FD_190140 | JGI IMG/M metagenome (GOLD analysis project Ga0268283, IMG submission 190140) | Saline water microbial communities from Sakinaw Lake, British Columbia, Canada - sak_2013_06_06_36m | ecosystem: Environmental > Aquatic > Non-marine Saline and Alkaline > Saline ... | reverse complement strand
AGAGGTATTCGTGGTCCATTCCACTGATATGAACCGATGTTAAGTAAATGAAAAAGCCGGCACGTACAGAAGTCATAGGCATCGCCAGTGGCAAGGGCGGTGTCGGCAAGACCACAGTGGCCGTCAACCTGGCCATTGCCTTGCGGCTCAAGGGTCATCGAGTGATGCTATTCGATGGCGATTTGGGCCTGGCCAACGCCCAGATTGCCATGGGCTGTGCCTGCCCTTACAACCTGGAACATTTCTTGAGTGGTCAAAAAAGCCTGCAGGACATCACCGTCACTTCGCGCCATGGCGTGCTGTTGATCCCTGGTGCGTCCGGTGCCATGGAAATGGCCGCCCTGTCCGAGTTACAGGCATCGAGAATCGTGCAGGCCTTTAGCGCCCTCGAAGATGACATTGACTTCTTGATTGTTGACATGGCAGCCGGGATTTCCCCTTCCGTCCTGTCATTCATGGCTGCCTGCCAACGCCGCTTTATTGTGGTTCGGGACGACCCCTCCTCGATTGCTGATGCCTACGGAACGATCAAGGTCCTTATCCAGAACTACGACCTCAACGAGATCTACCTGATACCCAATGCGGTGAGCAGCCAGGCGGAAGGTCAAGGCCTGTTTAAACGCATCAACAATGTCTGTGCACAGTTTCTCAACTACACCACACGGTACTTGGGGTCGATCCAGAATGATGAACTCATACTGGCTGCCCACAAGAGATACGAACCTGTCATGGAATATGCGCCTCGCAGCGGAGCGGCCCGCGACTTCAATCGCCTGGCCGACTCATGTTGTGAATTGCAGGAGATCAATCAACTCTCCGGCGGCATGCAGTTCTTTGTCGAGCGACTGGTAAGGTTCAGGGCCTGAGTCATCATGGTAGCGTCGACCCGCATGTACGAAGACGTCCATAACGACAGTGAAGCGCTGGTGTTGGCACATTTGGGAATGGTCAAGCGCGTTGCTTTGCACCTGAAGGTGCGGATTCCGCCCTTCATGGAACTGGACGAACTGATACAAGTGGGAATGATTGGCTTGCTGGAAGCGGCGCGCGCCTTCAAGCCAAGCAAAGGGATCGACTTCGAGAACTTCGCACTGAGTCGGGTACGAGGTGCCATGCTGGACGAGGTCAGGCAACTGTCCTTCCTGCCACGCTCAGCGACCGCTTTCAACAAGTCCGAAAATCAGGCCAACATTCATCTATCGTCAGTACTCGGCCGCGCGCCGACTCAAACCGAACTTGCCGAGCATCTTGGCGATGATTTGGATGTCTTCCAAAAAAAGCGGGGCAAGGCCAAGCGCTTCGAAACGTTTTCCATGGAAGTCATGTCTGAAGAGGTGATGAACATCGCCGATGCGAGTTCAAGACAACCTGAGGCGATCTTCGAGCACAAGGAGTTCATGCAGGCCGTCACCGGTGCGATTGCAGAACTGCCGGAGCGAGAGCAGTTGCTGATGTCGCTCTACTATGTCGACGAACTCAACCTCAAGGAAATTGGCGAAACCCTTGGTGTTACCGAGTCCCGTGTCAGCCAGCTCCTTTCCGCCACCGTCAAGAAACTGCGCAGCACCTTGCAAATTGGTGACTTGCCACCATCAAAAACGCGCCCCGCGCCTCGCTGAAGACTGATTTCTCGCTGTTTTTGTCGTCGGTCTTAAGTTTTCCGACCATTGTCCGAATCCTCCTATGTACAGAATTTCAGTAGGAGCTCAAGATCATGCGTGTTCACTTCAATGCCATGGAATCCTATGGCGCCGGCAATTTGGCGTCGCAGGCGGCAACCGCAAATCGCGTTGACCTGATCCAGATGCTTTTCGACGGGCTGATTGAAAGCCTGACAGCGGCGCAAGGACACCTGCAACGCGGTGCCATCCAGGAAAAAGGCAAGAGTTTGTCCCGTGCCAGCCGCATTGTGGTTGGTCTGCAAAGCTCGCTTGACTTTCAAAAGGGCGGCGAGTTGGCACAGAACCTGAATGAACTCTACAGCTATGTAACGCGTAGGCTGATTCATGCGAATGCCAAGAACGACGCGCAAGCAGTGGCTGAGGTGCTTGGCCTGATGAGTGACATTCGCCAGGCTTGGCAGGACGTTCCATCACTGCTTCCAGCGCAGACCCTAGCTACTTTTCATTGAACCGGGGCCACTCCCACAGACCAGTGCTCGCGCGTCTGGCTTCGATAGCAGTCGCGATATTTGGGGATCATCATGTTCGGCATCATAGGTTTGGTAATTTTGTTTGGTTGTGTTTTTGGCGGCTACATCCTGGGCGGCGGATCGATGGCGCCCATTATTCATGCTGCGCCAATCGAAGGTTTGGTCATCGTGGGAGCGGGCGTGGGTGGTTTGCTGATTGGCAATAGCGTCCAGGTGATCAAAGGTGCCATGAGCGGGATTGGCAAGACTTTCTCCGGGCCCAAATACAAGAAACAGGACTATCTCAACGTCATCTTCTGTGTTTCAAAGGTGATGAAGACCCTCAAGAGCGAAGGGGCGGTGGCACTTGAGGCGCACATCGAGACACCAGAGTCGAGCGCGATCTTCAGCGAGTACCCCAAACTGCTCAAGGACCACGCCCTGTTGCACCTGATCACCGACACGGTGCGCCTGATGGTCGTTTCGCAAGGCACCTTGAGTCCTCATGCAGTCGAAGAGGTGATGGAAAACTCCATCAAGACCCACCACCACGACGAACTGAAAAATGCCGACGCCTTGGCCACACTGGCGGGCGCCTTGCCCGCCCTGGGGATTGTGGCGTGCGTGCTCGGGGTGGTCAAAACGATGGCGGCCATCGATCAACCGCCGGCGATTCTGGGCGGCTTGGTCGGCGCCGCGCTGGTCGGAACCTTTCTTGGGGTTTTCCTGGCCTATGGCCTGGTCGAACCCTGGGCCAAGCGTCTGGGTCAGATCATTGAAGATGAATCTGCCATTTATGGCGTGGTCAAGCAAATCATTATCGGGACCATGCATGGGCATCCCATGCCACTGATTCTTGAGGCAGCGCGCGTCGGTATCAGCCACCATAACCAGCCAAGCTTTGCCGAAGTCTTTGACGGACTCAGAGGTAAGTGACGATGGCTGACTCGGAAGAATCCCAGCAAGCGCCTGCTGCGGCAACTCCAGCTCCGGAGCTTGCAGCGCCAGCGGACAAGCCCGCCGGTCCCGAGGCGCTGGCGCCTATCATCATCATCAAGAAGATTCAGCCAGGTCACGCCGGCGCCCACGGTGGCGCCTGGAAGATCGCGCTGGCCGACATGATGACAGCCATGATGGCGTTCTTCCTGCTCATGTGGATTCTGGGTGCAACCAATGAATCTCAAAGAAAAAGCGTTGCAGATTACTTCAAGCCGACATCGCACAGCGAGATCACGATGGGAAAACTCGCCGGATCGAACGGCATCATGGGCGGGAAATCCATCGTCGACACCGACGGGTTTCCCTACACCGCCAAGCAAACCGCGCCTCTGCAACGCCTGACGCCTCGATCAGAGGGAGGTCCGACCGAGAACGATCCTTCGCCGAACAGCGAAAACGCCAGAGACACAGATCAATCGACTCAGTCTGAAAAGCGCAAGAGTATCGAAGAAGCGGACAACAACAATTTTGACAAAGTTGAAAAAGAAATTCGCGAGGTGCTTGAGAAGAATCCGAGTCTGCAGAAGTTAAGTGAGCAGGTGCAGTTTGTGCGGGAGAAGGAAGGTCTGCGCATCGAGATCATCGACAAGGCGGATTTCGCGATGTTTTCGCTAGGGACCAGTCAACTCCAGCCTCGCGCCCTGGCGCTGATCGAAGAGGTTGCACGCTCCCTGGCAACGGTGCCAAACAAGCTCAGTGTGCGCGGGCATACGGACAGCGTGCCATTCACCAGTTCACAAACTCGAAACAACTGGTCTCTGTCAGCCGAACGCGCTGAGTCTACACGTGCCTTGCTGGAGCGCCGTGGCGTCGGTCCGACCCGCTTCTCGCACATTGAAGGCGTAGCAGACACCGCACCCTACAACCCGAACGACCCCAAAGATCCTCGAAATCGCCGCATCAATATCACGGTCCGGTACCGCGATTGAGCTGCACAGGCCAGTGAATTGGAGCGACCCTATGGATGATTTAGCCGACACAAAACCCCGACAGGTCAAAGTGCTGACGCTGCCTGACATGACCTTTCTGGCCTTTCTTCTTTTTTGCATGGTCTGCGTGGCCTTGGTTGGGCGTCTGGCCTACCAGGAGGGCATGCACAACGAAGGAACCAAGCGCAACGGAGAACTGTGGGCAAAGTGGTTTGCGCAAGCCGCCCAGGATCGCGGAAAAGCAGGCTACGAGCCGGCTTCCTGCAGTGTTAGCGCCCTGCCGGTTGTCACGCCGGTGGCGACGCAAGCAGCACCCGTCAATCCCAGCCCCAGTGCCGAACCAAATGCCGAAGTCAAATCCGTTGTGAAGTCCGACCCACTGACGCCGATGTCACCCACCAGCCCAACGCTGGCAGCAACGCCGCGTACCTGGGGGCCCTGCCTGAAAGCGCTGACGACACAGGGTGGACCGTTGACCAATATGGTCAATCCGTTTAGCCACAAGCCGATGGCCCTGGTTGTCAAATGTGATATGACTGACAGGCAGCTCGCCGGCAGCTTGGTACTGGAAAAAATACAGCCAACGCCGCCCGGCTCAGCCATCCCGACCATCAATTCACCACTGACTGAATCCGATCCGATCGACCAGAAGATGCAAATCCGGATCACGGTATGCGACAAGGGCGCATATCCCATCCGGATCGCGGAACTCGAATTCTGAGGGACAAACCATGGAACCCACCAACAACATCGCGAAGATTCATGGTTTCAACCACCGGGCCGTGATCCCGCACGGCCTGCCCCTGCGCAAGTGGATTTACAGCTGGCTACTGGATCCCAATGTAGAGGGAAACTACCAAAAGACTATAGACCGTTGGATCGCGATCCTCATCGTTACCAACCTGTTTGCTCTCCTGTTTGAACACATTCCCGCGATCTATGAACCCAACAAAGTTCTGTTTCATGCATTCGACATCTTTTCGGTGGCGATATTCACCGTCGAGTATTTTCTCAGACTGTACCTGGCGCCAGAAGACCACGAGTTCAAGGGCAAGGGCCATTCCCATTTGCGCTACGTCTTCAGTCCGTTTGCCGTCATTGACTTCCTGGCAGTAGCTCCGTTTTACCTGCAAGCCTTTATTCCGGTGGATCTGCGGATGCTGCGATTCTTGCGTTTGCTTCGAATCCTGAAGCTTTTCCGCGTGCTGATACCCGCGATCAAACATTTTGTTGTTGCCAATCGAGGGCGGACTTTCCGCCAGAAGATGCATGCCCTTGTATTTCCGAGTGAATTCGGCGGCGCGCTGCACGGTCTCTTCGACACCTTTATCGCCTTGTGGGTGGTTATCTCGGTGGTGGCAGTGGTATTGGAGTCAGTTCAGAGCATTCACTATCTGCTGAACATTCAGTTCATCATCCTCGATGCGGTTGCGGTAGGGGTTTTTACCCTCGAATATTGCATGCGCCTGTACTGCTGTGTTGAAGAACCACGTTTCCAGCACGCCTTGGGCGGACGCCTGAAGCAGGCCGGGGAGACATCCTCGGTGATCGACTTCCTGGCCATCCTCCCCTTCTACCTGGAGGCCTTCCTGCACCACTTGTTCGATCTGCGCTTTTTGCGAGTATTTCGTCTGCTGCGCTTGCTCAAACTCACGCGCTATACCGGAGCGACAAAAACCCTGACCAAAGTGATCGTGCGCGAATGGCCCGTATTGGCAGCCTCGGCTTTCGTGATGATGTTGCTGGTGGTGCTGACAGCCAGCTTGGGCTATCTATTTGAACATGAAGCACAACCTGAGAAATTTGAAAATATCCCGCAATCCATTTATTGGGCCGTCATCACCTTGGCATCCGTGGGTTATGGTGATATTTCGCCCATAACGCCCATGGGTCGGGTCATGACCATCATCCTGGCGCTCTTGGGCATCGGCATCTTCGCCATCCCGGCCGCCCTGCTGTCGTCAGCCTTCAGCGACCAGTTACGCATCGAACGCGAGGGCTTGAAAGAGCATGTTTATGCCATGTTGAGCGATGGTGTCATTTCAGCAGACGAGGCTGGCGTCCTCAATGCAGAAGCCAAGCGTCTTCATTTGAGCGATGAAGAAGTCAAACGAATGATCGACAAGGCCAAACGAGAACGGGAACTCAAAGATGACGTCGCCATTCTGCCGCTGCACAAAATTGCTGCCACGCCAGAGCATGCTGTTGAGCACTTTAAGGTATTGCTTTCGCAAATTCGTCAGCTTGGCATCATGACGGATAGCGACAAATTTGAACCCGCGGCTTTGAAAAATGATCGCCTGACAAGCACCGAAATTGCATTGTGGCGACAGATTCAGGGAAAAGCGTCGCCACTTTCCTGAAGTGGCATGCGCACATTTCTTCAATTGATCGGCAGGAAATCCATCATCATGCAAAAGAACGACTCACTCCGAATTGCCTTGATATCCGTACTCGGAGTCACTGCGGTGTTCATGGCCACAGGCTGGCTGGCTTATGCCAGTGGCTGGATCGGATTCAAAGGAGCAGCCGCACAGTCTGCCGAAGAACGATTGAAGGCAGAAAGAACCAAGCGCTCTGACGAAGACATAACGCTCATATGCGAAGCAAACTACACCATGCCTGGAAACACCCTGGACGCAACACCCAAGGAGTACAAGGAAATGATGGCCGCTGGTTTGGACTACAAAACCATGGTTGGCTGGTACCAGGGCGTGTTTTCAATTTCAGAGACGCGCAAGGGCGTCATGGTGGTCAAGGGAACCAAGGCAACAGTCAGCCGACCAGCCATGTTTGAACGTTTCGGCACCATGGTAACCAGCGAACAGTTTACGCTGGACCGCAGCACCGGTGCATTTCTTCAATCTTTGACCATCAAGGATGGGCGCAAGATTGAAATTGTCAAAGGCTATTGTGGAAAAATGACCAAAGCACCTTTCTGACATGAGAAATGCACTTCTTGCTTTGCTGTTCATGCTGTTAGCCAACTGGAACGTCGTTAGCGCTGGCGATTGGGAAGATGGTTATGCCGCCTACGAGCGCCAGGATTATGTCACTGCGATGAAAAAATGGCGTGCCGTGGCTGAGCACGGTGACCGCTTGGGTCAATCCATTCTTGGTGCCATGTATGCACAGGGACAAGGGGTGCCGCAGGACTACACCATCGCCATCAAGTGGTATCGATTGGCAGCCGCCCAAGGCGAAGTAAAAGCTCAATACAAACTTGGTTTCATGTACGCAAACGGACAAGGTGTATCGCGTGACAACCTTCGTGCTTACATGTGGAGCTACCTAGCGGCGCTAGCAGGCCATCCGGATGCACCCAAAATCCGCGATCAGGCGGGGAATTCACTCAATCTGGAAGAGTTTTCAATTGCCAAGAGGATGGCCCTGGAATGTCAGCAGAGAAAATTCCAGGGCTGCAAGTAACGCGCGCTACTTCTTGCTACAGGCTATCTTTAACAGTGCAGCCGCGATGGTGCCACTGCCGGTGGGGCGCCATTGAAGTGCATCTTTCAAGGTGAATATGATCTTCCCGCTTCCCATCTTTTCACTGTAGTTGTTGTAATACAGCGATCGCGAGCGTTCTTGCTTGCAGTCGTACTCACTCTGGTCCTTGGATGACAAGAACGATTTCGTGTTCGTGTCAACTTGAGTACTCTTGAAGTCAACCAAATACCACATTTTCACAATGTCGCCTGACCTCTGGATGGTCGGTGGATCAACGTAAAAAGTCCCGGTTTCATTGGCCCCAATCTCGAGCCAGGCGGCCTGGCATGAACTACTTGCCGCAGCGATGCACAGGACTCGCAAAACCATCTTCACTTTTTTCATCTCCGACCCGACAGTGTTTTCAATCGTCAATGATAAGACATCCTGCTCTTGAGATGGCTCCCGTTTGGCTGATGCTGATGAATGTCCTCAAGTTTTTTTGACCCGATCCGATCCTCTGCAAGAGATCACTGAGGGATTAAAGCAGTATGTTGGATCCAACAACAACACGTGGGACAGGAGAGGGGGCGGCAACGCAGCGTCACCTGCGCGCCGTGATCGATAACGTTCCAGCCATGATCGGCTATTGGGATAAAGACCTGCGCAACCGCTTTGGTAACCACGCTTACTCAAGCTGGTTCGGTATCCATCCTGCGCAATTGCCTGGCAAGCACATCCGGGAAGTGATTGGTGAAAAAAACTACCACCTCAACCTGCCCTATCTCACGCAAGCGCTGCACGGCCTGTACCAACAGTTCGAGCGTGCAATTCCCACGCCTGACGGCACGCGGACCAGACATTCTTTGGTGCAATACATACCCGACATCGTCGCGGGTGACGTTCAGGGCTTCTACGCGATCGTGACCGATATCAGTGACATCAAGAGCGCAGAGTTGTCGCTTCGAAAAGGCGAAGAGCAGACGCGCATCGCCGCCATCGCGTTTGAAACCCAGCAAGGCATGTTTGTCACCAGTGCCAGCAAGGTCATTCTGCAGGTCAACCGGTCATTTACCGAGATTACCGGCTACACGGCTGAAGAGGCTATAGGACAGACACCCCTCCTGCTCAAGTCGGGGCACCACGACCCGGCCTTTTACGCTGCCATGTGGGACGCCATCAATCGTACCGGTTCCTGGCAGGGCGAAATCTGGAACCGGCGCAAGAATGGCAAGGTGTACCCTGAGACACTTCGCATCAACACCGTGCGAAACGCTGCCGGAGAGGTAAGCCACTACGTTGCCGCCTTCAGCGACGCCACTTCGTACAAGGACGCCGAGGAGCAAATCCAAAACCTGGCGTTTTCTGACCCTCTGACCGGTCTGCCGAATCGCCAGCACCTGATTGTGCTGCTGCAAAAAGCCCAACTTGCCCGTGCCTACAAGCAACGGCAGGACGCGCTGCTGCTGATCGACCTGAACCAGTTCAAGATTGTCAATGAAACCATAGGTCATGAAAACGGCAACCGCTTGCTGCAGATCGTGGCTCGCAGGCTTGGTGATTGCATCCGCAAGGGTGACGCCCTGGTGCGCCTTGGCGGCAACGCCTTCGTGATCATGTTGCAAGACTTGAGCCTGATCCCCAGCCAGGCCGCTGCGGAGGCCGAAGCGGTGGCAGGAAAGGTCCTTCTGGTTCTGAGCCAACCCTATCAGATTGGCGGTTCTGAGGTTCACTGCAGCGCCAACATCGGGATCACCTTGGTGGACGACGCAACGCCACAAGACGCGGATGTGCCTTTGACTCAGGCGGAACTGGCCATGCATCGCGCCAAGGCGGCAGGACGCAATGCGCTAAGTTTCTTTACACCACAGATGCAGACCGAGGTCAGCGCTCGGGCCGAACTGGAGAGCGGCCTGCGTGCAGCCCTGCTCAACAATCAGTTTGTGCTGCACTACCAGGCGCAGGTGAGCAGCGCAGACAGAGTCATCGGAGCCGAAGCGCTGGTACGCTGGATGCATCCGCTGCGCGGCCTGGTCTCACCAGCCGAGTTCATACCGGTGGCTGAGGAAAGCGGCCTGATTTTGCCTCTGGGCAACTGGGTTCTGGAAACCGCTTGCCGACAATTGGCGCTGTGGGCTGGCCAGCCTGCGATGGCGGACTTGAGCGTGGCCGTGAATGTCAGTGCACACCAGTTCCAGCAGGCCGATTTTGTCGATCAGGTGATCGCAACGCTCGATCGCACGGGGGCCAAGGCGCAACAGCTCAAACTCGAACTGACAGAAAGTCTGCTTGTGACCAATGTTGAGGGCATCATCGCCAAGATGAATGCGCTCAAAACCATCGGCGTTGGCTTTTCACTGGACGACTTTGGCACCGGCTACTCGTCGCTTTCCTACCTCAAGCGGCTGCCGCTGGACCAACTCAAGATTGACCAGAGCTTTGTGCGCAACATCCTGAGCGACCCCAACGATGCGGCTATTGCCAAAATGGTGATTGCCCTGGCCCATAGCCTGGAACTGGCGGTCCTTGCCGAAGGGGTGGAGACTCAGGCGCAGCGCAACTTTCTGGCGCAGTTGGGTTGCCACACTTATCAGGGCTATTTCTTCAACAGACCGGTTCCGATTGAGGATTTTGAGGCGCTTGTGATTCGGACCCACGACTGATTCTGAACAAAGAGAGGGCCTAGCTGTTCGCCACATGAAGAACCGACGCAACTACTACCGAATCCTTCAGGTGCAACGTGATGCACCGGCAGCCGTCATCAAGGCCAGCTACCGCGCGCTGATGCAGGGTGCCAAGATGCACCCGGATCTCGGCGGAGACCACACACAGGCAGCCTTCCTCAACGAAGCGTTCGCAGCGCTCAGCGACCCGGTGCGTCGCATCCAGTATGACCGGATCTTGGACAGCGTCGCACCTCCACCGAGGCAGGCAGCCTCATCGACAGGCCGCGCACTGCAGACGGTGCAGGGTTCGAAGGAGTCGGACTGCGAGTTCTGCGCTGCGCCCTGTGTCGCCATCGAATTGGAGCGTCCCGAGGCTGCCTGCCTGACTTGCGGCAGCGCGCTCTTTCCAGCAGTCAAGCGAATGGACGGACTCGAGCCGGGCCGCGCGACCGCGCATATACGGATGAAGATGCCGATGACGTTTCGCCGATCGACGCTCGTTCAGGATTTACTCACTGGAACAAGCTTGGACTTGTCCCTCAACGGTATGCAGTTTTGCACCGTCACCAAGATCGAGACCGAAGAGAAGCTAAGCATTGACTGCCAGTTCTGCAGCGCCGTCGCCGTCGTCAGGAACGTAAGTCCAGACACATCCCATGCTCGCCACTGGCGCTGCGGCGTAGAGTTTCTGACCTTGCACCTCAGGCATGACCGCGGCGGACTTTATTCGACCACTGCCTGACCTGTAACAGCGACTTGTTCTGGATGGTTCAGCAGGATCGCAAATAATTTCACATCCACGCATCCCTAAACAATCAGTTTTTCAAATGAAAACATCGGCAAACCTTGCAGGCACCAAGAGCATCAGGATCCTCTGGCCTCAAATGCATTTGAAACTAAAAGCCATTCTCGATGCGACTTCAGCAAGCCACGATTTCGAAGGGAACATTCGAGAATTCGAAAGATCAATCGCCAGTTTGATTGAGGACAATACTGATGCAAGTCTATTCGTTCTGGTTCAGATGTTGTATGAAAAGAATCTGAGCTACAGCGCTTCGAATGCACTCCTCTGTGCGTCTCTTTGCCGCTTGCTTAGCACGCATGCAGAGTTTTCCCCCGAAGAATTGACTTCCCTATGTAACGCGGCCTTGACGATGAATATTGGAATGTCAAGTCTTCATGAGGTCGGCTAAACGCCCAGGGCACTCAGTTGTTGGGCGGCCTGCTGCATCCCTTCAGACCACTGCGGCGGCTTCAGTCGCGTACGTCACCGACAGAATTGCTGCCGAAATCCGAACGAGCCAAGTAAGCCAGCACCCTTGAAGCAGTTTGAGCCGGACTGCTCAGTTGACCCTGTGAGTGCATGTTGGAGAAATTGATCACGTCCGGGAATTGCGCAGGATCGGCGCTGCGCAGCTGCACCTGCATATCGGTATCGATCACCCCAGGGGCCAGGGAGCAGACCTTGGCACCGTTCGGGTACAGAGCTTCATCCAGCGCCATGCAGCGGGTGAAGTGATCCATGCCGGCCTTGGCGGCGCAGTAGGCAGCTTGTGACGCCATTGCGCGGCGCCCCAGTCCTGACGAAATGTTGAGCACTTTGCGGTTCGCGGCCCAGTGTCGAGTGGCATCGAGAAATGCGCTGCTGAGCAGCAACGGAGCCTCCAGGCCGACCCCACCG